>ERZ791934.1165-NODE-1165-length-27789-cov-5.946311_pt1 | contig 27789 bp, 28 predicted proteins | sample MGYA00510125_ERZ791934 | MGnify/ENA primary metagenome ERZ791934 (study PRJEB30046, sample SAMN00993240) | human gut metagenome | study: EMG produced TPA metagenomics assembly of the A metagenome-wide association study of gut microbiota in type 2...
ATAATTCAATTTTATAAAATCAAAATATTTTTTCGTTATTCTGGACAAATTTAAAAATACCTAATTTTAGGGCATATCAGGCGGTATATTTTACCTGTTGAAACTTTCGGTATACAGACTATAAACAAGAAAAAATTGTGGATAATGTGAACAACTCTGTGCATAACCCTGTTTTTACGCATTTTTTCCTGTTAATATATCTGGGTACAAGCTGTTGGTAAAAAAATCATTATTCTGCATAATTGTTTACATAACTCCATAATAGCTAAAAATATTACAAAATTATGTTTTACTTTGTCTTTAACCAAATTTATAAAACATTACTCAGACACGCCCCATAATATTCTATATTTTTTATTAAGAAAACCGCGTTATATTATCTGCTATAAATTTTAAGTCAAAGTTTGTTCTGTTTTCATAATATTTTTTTTGCAGGCATAATTTTAAATAAAAAAGCTCCGCAGAAAACATCATAAATATGTTTTTACGAAGCTCAAAAATATCAGTGTTCAGTTGCACTTTCATAGGCCTTTTTATAGGCCTTGTAAGTGTCATCATCATAGCAGACCATATTTACCTGCTCTATTTCGCTGTGCTCATAAAGGAAATTTAAAATCTCATTCACAGCTATGTCCGCAGCCTGCTCCACAGGGAAACGGTATACGCCGGTACTTATTGAAGGAAAAGCTATGGTCTTTATTCCATTTTCAAGGGCAAGTTTAAGACAGTTTCTGTAGCATGACGCAAGAAGGTCTGCCTCTCCCTTCATACCGCCCCTCCATATGGGTCCGGGAGTATGAATGACATACTTTGCATGCAGTTTATATCCCTTTGTGATTTTTGCCTCTCCTGTATTGCATCCGTTGAGTTTTTCACATTCCTCAAGCAGCTCTTTTCCAGCCGCCCTGTGAATTGCTCCGTCTACACCGCCGCCGCCCAAAAGAGACGTATTTGCAGCATTTACAATTGCATCTGTTTTTGACTTTACTATGTCACCCTTTACAACCGAAAATTTGCCCATATATCTCGTCCTCCTTCTGATGCAGCAACAAAAAAATAAACAGTACTGCACATTTTCTGTACCTTTTATTTTATAACCTTTTCGGACAATAGTAAATGGCTTTATCGATTTTTATTCATTTTTTAAGTTATTCTTAAAAAATTTGTATAATGCTGTCTAATTAGGTTTTAAGACCTAAACCTGTTTTTCTGCATTTTTCATACATATATTTACGCACAAAAAAGAAGCCTTTATAAAGGCTTCTTAGTTATCAGTTTGATTCAAGCTCGTTATTTACTTCATTAATCTTATAAAGAAGAGTCATAAGGCTGTCTGTAAGGTGTACGTTTTCAACCATAACATCTTTGGGAAGAGCCAAATCCACATGTGAGAAGTTCCAGATACCCTTTACGCCCCAAGAAGCAAGGTCTGTGGCTGCTTTAGCCGCCTGTGACCTGGGAAGAGTAAGAATGGCAACATCTACTTTGTTATTTCTCACATATTCCTCCATAGTGTCTACATCGTAAATTTCAACGCCTCTTATTGACATACCTATAAGTCTGGGGTTTACATCAAACACAGCTGTTATAACAAAGCCTCTCTTTTCGAAGCTTGTATAGTTAACAAGAGCCTGTCCAATGTTACCGCCGCCGACAACTATAAGATTATAAACTCTGTCAAGTCCAAGAATCTTCTTTATTTCATTATATAAGTACTCTACATTATATCCATAGCCCTGCTGTCCGAATCCGCCGAAATTGTTAAGATCCTGACGAATTTGGCTCGCGGTTATGTTCATTTTTTCACTAAGTTCTTTAGAAGAAATTCTAGTAATATCATTCTCAAGCAAATCGCCTAAATATCTATAATAACGCGGCAATCTGTTGATTACAGCGCTTGATATTTTCTTTTCGCCATCCATAAAACAAGACCCCTTATCCACTTAATGTTTATAGTATATCACTTAAGATTGTCTATTGTCAACGATAACCCTTTTCATTCAGGACGCAATCTGTTATAATTTTTTTAACAATATCATTTATCGGAGTGAATAAAATTATGATACTTGCCTGCAAGGATATATCAAAAAGTTACGGCACGGATATAGTCCTGGAAAAAATCTCATTTAATCTTGAAGAAAAAGAAAAAGCCGCTATAGTGGGTGTTAACGGCGCCGGAAAAACTACCCTTTTCAAAATAATAACTGATAAAATCTCCTATGATGACGGCCAGATATATATTCCCAAGGGTACGACCGTAGGATATTTGGAACAGAATATAGACATACGTTCGGAAAAGACAATATATGAAGAAATGCTTTCTGTTTTTGACTCTGTTTTCAGTCTTGAACATCGTTTAAGAGAGATGGAAGCGAAGATGTCTTCCCTTTCCGACGAAGAATATTCTTCATTTATGGAGCAGTATGCCCGTCTTCAGCAGGAATTTGAGGAACTTGACGGATACAGCTGCAAAAGCCGTATAAACGGCGTGCTTAAAGGTCTTGGATTTGCTGAGGAAGAATACTCACAGCAGGTATTCACCCTTTCAGGCGGACAGAAGACCCGTGTATTTTTAGGGAAACTGCTTCTTATGCGTCCTGACCTGCTTCTTTTGGACGAGCCTACAAACCACCTGGACATTGAATCCATACAGTGGCTTGAGGACTTTTTAAAGGGATATACGGGCTCAGTGCTTATCATATCCCATGACAGATACTTCCTTGACAGGACCGTTACCAAAATAATCGACATAGAAAATAAAAAGTCGACGGTATATAACGGCAACTATTCATTTTTCATAAACCAGAAAGAAGCTGTGAGGGCTTCTCTTCTGAAGCAGTATGCCGACCAGCAGAAGGAAATAAAGCATCAGGAAGAAGTTATCAAAACTCTCCGCCAGTTTAACAGGGAAAAATCCATCAAGCGTGCCGAAAGCCGTGAGAAAGCCCTTGAAAAAATGGATAAAATCGAACGTCCTGAAAATCTTCCCGAAAAGATGCATTTCCGTCTTTCTCCCAGAATACAAAGCGGAAATGATGTACTCTCCGTTGAGAACATATCCATGGCCTTTGGAGACAACGAGCTGTTTTCAAATGTTTCCTTTGAAATAAAAAGAGGACAGAAAGCAGCCCTTATAGGACCCAATGGCATCGGAAAGAGTACTCTGTTTAAAATAATCCTTGGAGAGCTTAGCCCCGTATCGGGAAAGGCGTCCCTTGGCGTTAATGTTTTCCCCGGTTACTATGACCAGGAACATCATGAACTTGACGACAGGAATACTATATTTGACGAGATACACAATGCCTATCCCAATATGACAAACGGAGAAATAAGAAATGTTCTTGCGGCCTTTGTATTTACGGGAGACGATGTTTTCAAGACCATAGGCTCCCTTTCAGGCGGCGAGAAAGGCAGAGTTTCTCTTGCAAAAATAATGCTTTCAAAATCTAATTTCCTCATTTTGGACGAGCCTACAAACCACTTGGATATGTACTCCAAGGAAATTTTGGAGGACGCCATAAACAGCTATGAGGGTACGGTTCTTTATATTTCCCATGACCGATACTTTATAGATAAAACAGCGGAAATAACCTTTGACCTTTCAAAGACAGGCGTAACAAAATATCTTGGAAACTATACTTACTGTATGGAGAAAAAAGACGAAAAGGAACGCATAGCAAAACTTGAAGCGGCAGAAAAGCCTGCGGCAAAAAAGGAACAGGTTATTTCGGATTCAAAGGCCGACTGGCTTCTTCAGAAAGAGGAGCAGGCTAAGGCAAGGAAAAAAGCCAACGAAATTAAAAAGGTGGAAACCGAAATAGAAAAAGCCGAAAACAGGATAAAAGAGCTTGATGAGCTTATGTTTGACCCTGAAATAAGCGCCGACTCCATGAAACTGAGTGAGCTTTATGAGGAAAAAAGCTCTCTTGAGGAAAAACTTGAAGAGCTTTATGAAAAGTGGGAAGAAATACAATAAAATACTTTAAGCCAATAACCAAAAAGGGTGTCGAATATTCGACACCCTAAAATGGCAATACGCCCTGATTACTGTATAAAAATTTTCAGACAGTTGAACGCATCAAAGCATCTTACTTATTTGCAAGATATTCGTTGATATCAGCAAGTACTTTATCGCAGTCCATACCGTGTACTGCACAAGCCTCATCAAGAGTTTCGCCTGCAGATGAAGGGCAACCTACACAGTGCATACCTGACTGCATAAGAATAACGCCGATTCCTCTGTCAAGGACGAGCATATCTCCTATAAGCATATCTTTTGTTACTTTCTTTTCCATTATGGATTCCTCCTTATATTAAGAACAGTTTAGAGTCCGTTTAAAACGTTACACTATATTATAAACCAATATACAGAATATTACAAACCCTTTTTACTTCCAATTATATATTTTATACTAAAAGGAGCCATATTATGCTTATTGATATAACAAGAAAACTGGAAAAAGGTATTTATGTATATCCGGGAGACCCTGAGTTTTGTTCAAAAAAAATATGCTCTACGGAAAACGGCGATATATGCACCGTAACCGAATTTTCCCTTGGAACCCATACCGGCACCCACATCGACGCTCCTGCCCACTTCATAGACGGAGGGCGCACCATCGACACATATACCCTTGATGATTTATGCGGAAAAGCCCTTGTAATAGAAAGTCCCGAATATGAAATAACTCCGGAAATAATAGGCAGTGTGGAAGAAGGAATTATTCTTCTTTTTAAAACTCCCTGCTCGGCCTTTGATGACATACAGCCCGCAGGAAAAAACGCTTATCTTTCAAATGATGCGGCCAAATATATAATTTCCAAAAAAATAAGGCTTATCGGCATTGACTGTCTGAGTGCAGATAATGCAAATAACCCTTCATTTCCCGTCCATATGTCACTTTTAGGCGCAGGAATACCCATACTTGAGAATATAGACCTTTCAAAGGTATCTCACGGCCTGTATAACCTTTATTGTTTTCCGTTAAAAATAACCGGAGCGGAAGCCGCCCCGGTCAGAGCCGCCATTGAGCTTATCTGACAATGGCGGGTTTTTTATAATATTTAAAAAGTGCTTTTCCAAGCATATCGTCTTCTTCGACGAATTTATTTTCCCAGAATCTTGAATCCAGCGAATTATTTCTGTTGTCACCCATCATAAAGTAACAGCCTTCAGGAACTTCATAGGGACCGTAGTCGCCTAAAGTAGTTTCCTTTATATAATCTTCTTCCAGTACCTCTCCGTTTATGTAGACTTCCCCGTCCTTTACCTCAACGGTATCTCCGGGGAGTCCTATAACTCTTTTTGCATAAAGCACTGTTTCTCCTTCAGGAGCATCAGGATACTTAAATATGGCTACATCTCCTCTTTCAGGACTACCAAATAAATAGCTAAGTCTTAAAGCTATAACTCTGTCTCCCGCCATAATTGTATTTTCCATAGAACCTGTAGGAATATAAACATTTATGATAACACAAAAATTTATGAAAAGTGCTATTGCGATGGCCAAAACTATCGTTTTAACCCAGCTTACGACTTCCTGCTTTGCCTTATCTGTCATTTCTCCGTTGTCATCTGTATTTTTCATTTCTTCCCATTCTCTCTAAGCCTGCATAAAACAGCTTTTTATAACAGGTACTTAAACAGTTTATCCATCTGACATATTATTTTAATCAGAGCCGCCATTGAGCTTATCTGACAATGGCGGGTTTTTTATAATATTTAAAAAGTGCTTTTCCAAGCATATCGTCTTCTTCGACGAATTTATTTTCCCAGAATCTTGAATCCTGTGAATTATTTCTGTTGTCACCCATCATAAAGTAACAGCCTTCGGGAACCTCATAGGGGCCGTAGTCACCTAAAGTAGTTTCCTTTATATAGTCTTCTTCCAGTACTTCTCCGTCTATGTAGACTTCCCCGTCTTTTATTTCGACGGTTTCTCCGGGAAGTCCTATAACTCTTTTTACATAAAGTATCGTCTCTCCCTCAGGAGCGTCAGGATACTTGAATATGGCCACGTCTCCCCTTTCAGGACTGCCAAACATATAGCTGAGTCTCAGGGCGATTACTCTGTCGCCGGCCATAATTGTGTTTTCCATGGAACCCGTAGGCACAGTAGCATTTACAATCACAACAAAGTTTATGAAAAGCGCTATTGCAATGGCCAAAACTATCGTTTTGACCCAGCTTACGACTTCCTGCTTTGCCTTATCTGTCATTTCATTTCTCCGTTGTCATCTGCATTTTTCATTTCTTCCCATTCTCTCTGGGCCTGCATAAAAGAGTCTTCCTCAACGGCTCCGTCAATGTCGTCTCCGCCTGCCTGGCCCATCATCTTATTGTATTCAGCTTCTCTGAGCTCTTCATTGAAGTCATCTTCATGAACAGCGCTGTCTACTGTGCTCTTTTCGGGCTCAGCATCTGTCTCAGTTTCCGCTGTTTCCTTTTTTTCTGTATACTCAGCCTCAAAAACTTCGCTGTCTCCGCTTTCAGCCTTTCTTCTTTTTATGTCTTCCTTAATGGAATCAGCTGTTTCGCCAACCTTTTCCTTTACGCTCTTGGCAGCTTTTATTATTTCAGGCTTTGCTTCTTCCGCTTTTTCACCGATGGTCTTTGCAGCGCTTCCTGCCTTTTTGCCAAGAGTTTCAAGAACTTCTCCTGTCTTTGAAAAAATATTATTTATACTTTCTGATATATCTTTTCTTTCACCAGTTTCTTTTACAGCGTTTAAGAGTCTTTCCGCTTCTTCTACAGATATAGTTCCGTTTTCGAGCATTCTTAATATAGCTAATCTTTCTTCTTTCATAAATATCAACTCCTCCGGTTTGTTAGACTTATTTTACCACAAACTGCATAAATCATACCGAATATTTAACAATTTTTAAGAAATTTATTTTTGAGCTGTTTTTTCAAGATTTTTGTTCGCGCTCGCAAGCATAAGTCTTATACGATTAAGCTGATTTACTTCGCTGGCACCCGGGTCATAATCTACCGCTACGATATTGGCAAGGGGATATCTTCTTCTGATTTCCTTTATTACACCCTTTCCTACAACGTGGTTAGGCAGACATCCAAAGGGCTGTGTACATACTATGTTGTTTACGCCTGTATGTATGAGCTCCATCATTTCTCCGGTCAGGAACCATCCTTCACCGGTCTGGTTGCAGAGAGATACTATAGGCTCTGCATATTCTCCCAGTTTCTCGATACTTACAGGTGCGTCAAAGCGTTTGCTTTCCTTAAGGGCATCTATCATAGGTTTCTGATAAAATTCAAGGGCCTTTATGGCAATATCGGAAAATCTTCTTGTCTTAGATGCTCCTCCAAGGTATTTTTCTTTCTGAACGGCATTATATGCACTGTAATGTCCGAATCCCAGTATGTCAGGAACTACAGCTTCAGCTCCTTCTTTTTCAAGAAGATTGACTATGTCATTGTTTGCAAGAGGATGGTATTTTACAAGTATCTCGCCTACAACACCAACTCTTGGCTTAATTATATCAAGCAATTCAAGCTCGTCAAACTCTTTTACTATATTTTTAATGTTCTTTTTAAATGTGGAAAGGTCAGCCTTAACGATATCCTTCTTAACTTTTTCATTCCACTTATTATAAAGGGCATTTGCTGAGCCCTCTACAGCCTCATAGGGTCTTGTTCTGTAAAGAACCCTCATAAAGAGGTCACCGTATACAAAGGCCTGAACCATATGGTTCAAAAGTTTAGGTGTAAATTTAAGTCCGGGATTCTTTTCAAGTCCCTGAGCGCTTATGGATACTACGGGTATCTGTTCCATTCCGGCATTTTTAAGGGCCTTTCTTATGAATCCTATATAGTTTGTAGCTCTGCAGCCGCCGCCTGTCTGTGTTATGAGAAGGGCTGTTTTATCCATGTCGTATTTTCCGCTCTTAAGCGCCTTCATCATCTGTCCCACAACTATAAGCGCAGGATAGCAGGCATCATTATTTACATACTTAAGGCCGTAATCCACGCTTCCGGGGTCAGCGGCAGGCATCATAACGATATTAAATCCGCAGGCCGCAAGGGCAGCTTCAAGCACGTCAAAATGCAGAGGTGCCATCTGAGGACATATTACCGTATAGTTCTTTTTCATTTCCTTTGTAAATATAACTCTCTTTAATGAAGCATCTCCGGGCTTAGGAACGATATGTTTCTCTTTTCTGTCCTCGATGGCCGCAATAAGAGAACGTACCCTTATTCTTGCCGCACCGAGAGTACTTACCTCGTCGATTTTAAGAGTTGTATATATCTTTCCTGCCGCATTGAGGATGTCTCTTACTTCGTCTGTAGTTACGGCGTCAAGACCGCATCCAAAGGAGTTAAGCTGTATAAGCTCCAGGTCTTCCCTTGTCTTTACAAAGGCTGCTGCTTCATAAAGTCTTGAATGATATGCCCACTGGTCCCTTACAACAAGGGGTCTTTCAACATGGCCTAAGTGTGCCACAGAGTCCTCTGTCAGTACAGCCATATTAAAGCTTGTTATAAGCTCAGGTATACCATGGTTTACTTCAGGGTCAGTATGGTAAGGTCTTCCCGCAAGGACGATTCCTGTCATATTGTGTTCTTCGATATACTTAAGGGTTTCCTCTCCCTTTTTATGCATATCGTTTCTGAATGCAGTCCATTCTTCCCAGCCCTTATCCACAGCTGCGCTGACTTCATTTTTTGTAACTCCGTATTTTGCAAGTTCCTCTGACATTCTTTTCTTTACGACATCTCTGTCCGCAAGAGAAAGGAATGGATTGATAAACTCTATATTTTCAGTCTTAAGTTCTTCAACGTTATTCTTTATATTTTCCGTATATGACGCAACAATAGGACAGTTATAGTTATTGTCAGCGGCCATTATATCTTTTCTCTCATAGGGTATGCCGGGATAGAATATTCTCTTAACGCCGTCATTTATGAGATTCATTATATGTCCATGGGCAAGCTTTGCAGGATAGCACACGGATTCGCTTGGAATGGATTCCATACCTTCCTCATATACCTTCTTTGATGATACGGGAGAAAGTTTTACCGAGAATCCAAGGTCTGTAAAGAATGTAAACCAGAAAGGATAATCCTCGTACATATTAAGTACTCTGGGAATACCGATGACGCCTCTCTTTGCCTCTTTCTCGCTTAAGGGCTCGTAGTCAAAAAGTCTGTGCATCTTATATTCAAAAAGATTGGGTACATTGGCTGAAGCCTTTTCCTTTCCAAGTCCCTTCTCACATCTGTTTCCTGTTATGAATTTTCTTCCGCCTGAGAAGTTATTTATTGTAAGAAGACAGTTATTTGTACATCCTCCGCATCTTACTAGGGTTGTCTTTATTTCAAGATTATTCATTGCTTCTCTGCTTATGAGAGTTGTCTTTTTACTGTCTGAATATTTATTTCTTGCAATAAGTCCGGCACCGAAAGCTCCCATTATTCCGGCAATGTCAGGTCTCACGGCTTCTCTTTCGGAAATAAGCTCAAAGCTCTTAAGTACAGCGTCATTATAGAATGTTCCGCCCTGTACTACTATGCTCTTTCCAAGGGCCTTAGGGTCGGAAATCTTGATAACTTTAAGCAGAGCGTTTTTAATAACACTATATGCGAGACCCGCTGATATGTCACTGACCTTTGCGCCTTCCTTCTGCGCCTGCTTAACTCTTGAGTTCATAAATACCGTACATCTTGAACCAAGGTCAATGGGGTTTTCCGCAAAAAGAGCTTCCTTAGCAAAGTCCTGAACACTGAAATTAAGGGATTTTGCAAAAGTCTCTATGAAAGAGCCGCATCCTGAAGAACATGCCTCATTAAGAAGTACGCTTTCAATGACTCCGTCTTTTATTCTTATGCATTTCATATCCTGTCCGCCGATATCAAGTATGAAATCAACGTCGGGCTTGAAGAATGCAGCCGCTTTATAATGGGCTACGGTTTCTATGTATCCAAGGTCTACCATAAGAGCTTCCTTTATGAGACCTTCACCATATCCTGTAACACAGGAATATTTTATTTCAACGCCTTCAGGCATTATGTCATAAAGTTCATTAAGGGATTTTATAACGACCTTAAGAGGGCTTCCTTCGTTGCTGGCATAGTATGAGTAAAGGAGAGCTCCGTCCTCTGCCACCAGCGCAATTTTTGTTGTAGTTGAGCCCGCGTCTATTCCTAAGAATGCATTTCCCTTATACTCTGAAAGGTTTCTCTTAGGCACTGATGCTTTATCGTGTCTTTCTCTGAACTTTTTATATTCTTCTTCATTGTTGAAAAGAGGAGAAAGTCTTGCTATCTCCACAGCCAGCACATTATTCTTTCCGATATTGTCTATCATCTCGGAAAAGAGCTTTGCATCCTTTTCATTGGCTGAAATAGCTGAGCCAAAGGCTGCGAAAAGGTGTGAATTTTCAGGAAGTATGGCTGTCTCGTCCGTAAGCTTAAGAGTCTTTATAAATCTTTCCCTAAGCTCTGAAAGGAAATGGAGAGGACCTCCTAAAAATGCCACGTGTCCCCTTATGGGCTTACCGCAGGCAAGGCCGCTTATGGTCTGATTAACTACGGCCTGGAATATGGACGCTGCCAAATCTTCCTTTGCCGCACCCTCATTTATAAGGGGCTGAATATCAGTCTTTGCAAAAACTCCGCATCTTGAAGCGATGGGATATATAATTTTATGGTTTTTAGCCAGCTCGTTAAGGCCGCCGGCATCCGTCTGAAGAAGGCTTGCCATCTGGTCAATAAAAGAGCCTGTGCCTCCGGCACATATACCGTTCATTCTTTCCTCGGCATTTCCGCCTTCAAAGTATATAATCTTTGCGTCTTCTCCGCCAAGCTCGATGGCTACGTCTGTCTGAGGTATTACACATTCAATGGCATTTGCTGTTGCAACTACCTCCTGTATGAAGGGTATGCCTACAGCTTCAGAAAGGGCAACGCCGCCGCTTCCTGTTATCATGGCTGATACTCTGCATTCGCCAACCTCAGCATAGGCTTCGGATGCCAGTTTCTTAACGGTTTCAAGTATTTCTGAATAATGTCTTTCGTATCTGCTGAAAAGTATCTCGTTATTTTCATTTATTACAACAACCTTTACCGTTGTTGAACCTATATCGATACCAATTCTCATCAAATCACTCATCAATTTCACCCCTGCAAGTAATTTCTTTCCAGATTGTTTCAAAGGAGCTTTCCAGCCTGCTTTGAAGGTCTGTATTTCTATATATTATATTAAGCGCCAGTATACCGTTTCTTGCTGACATCATCATTTCGGCGCACCCGTATGCGTCAGCACATTTTATAAGCTGCTTATCCGCAATACCCCTCAATACGGTTTGGCGTACGGCATTGAAATGGGCTATGTAGTATTCCTTGTACCGGTTTCTCAGCTGAGGGTATTTTCCAAGCATTTCGAAAAGCAGGAAAAAATAATTCTGCATATTATATATTTCATTATCGTTTCCCGTATAGTTTTCAGGAAGAAGGCAGAAATACATTTTAAGCGTATCCTTTACTTCAAGACTTCCGTCGTCATTTTCCACCGCAGTTTTTAACGGATTAATGAGCATATCCAGCATAAAACCGTTCATTATCTCGGTCATAAGCTGGTCACGGCTCTTAAAGTAATGATAAAATCCACCTTTAGTCATATTAAGTTCCTTAAGAATATCATTGACTGACAGTTCATCGTCACCCTTAGATATCATCAGGCTGAAAACTGATTTAAGGACCTTATCCCTGGAGTTCATAAGCATCAGACTCCCAACATTAAATAAGGACTCCTATAATATATGAGCCCGACAGACTGCATGGTCTGTTTCAGAATAATTATACATTAGACAAAAAAACCTATCAACACAAAAATATTGGTCAAAAACATTGGAATATTCAAATTTTTTTCATAATCTTGACAGACAAAGAGTATATTCTCTAGACATTTTCAATAACTTATTATATAATATTGCTATAAGAAATACTAAGATGAACAATTTTTTAATATGTTTTGCCAAAATATATTATATATTGGCGGAAGGGTTTTGATATCTATTATAAAGGGGATATATTATGGAACATTTACCTGTAACACTAACAGAATTTGATAAGCTTATACTTGAAGAATACTGTGACCTGGCAGAAGGTCTGGGGGCATATCTGGGCAGCTGCTATGAACTTGTCGTACACAGTTTTGCAAGTTTTGATCATTCAGTAATAAAAATAGTAAATAATCACTCCGGAAGAAAAGAAGGTTCTCCCATAACGGACTTTGGTCTTAAAATGCTCTATGACATTAAGAAAAATCCGGATTTCAGATATATTACATACTATAACAAGAGTGTATCAGGAAAACCTTTAAAATCCTGTACTAATGCTATAAAGGGAAAACATGGCAAAGTTATAGGTATGCTCTGTATAAATCTTTATATGGATTCACCTATTTACGCTTTCCTTGATGCCATCAATCCTGACCCGACTCAGAAAGAAAACGTCATCAACGAGACTCTTGCTGAAAACGTTGATGAGCTCATAGCCGAAAAACTTACAGCAGCCAGAGAAAGAGTTTTTGCCGACAGATCCATACAGGCTGTAAACAGAAACAGAGAGATTATATTCTCCCTCTATGCCGACGGTATATTCAATATGAAAGATGCCGTTGTAAAGGTAGCATCTCTTCTGGGCATATCCAAAAACACAGTTTATATGCACATAAGAAACTTTAAAAACCTTAATAAAAAAGCAGACAAATAAAATTTAAAGACCATCGTAAAAACGATGGTCTTTTATTTTTAATAGGGTATAAAAAAAGAAAGCCCCGCGGGCTTTCTTTTTTTCTATTACATTTCAGCAATAAGTTCAACTTCGCAAAGTACGTTTCTGGGAAGTGTCTTAACAGCTACACAAGAACGTGCAGGTTTGCCTGTGAAGTATTTTCCGTATACTTCGTTGAATGCAGCGAAATCTCCCATATCAGCAAGGAAGCATGTTGTCTTTACAACGTTTTCAAAGTTAAGTCCGTTTTCGGCAAGGATAGCGCCAAGGTTCTTGCAAACCTGGTCAGCCTGCTCTTCGATTGTTGTTCCAACGATTTCGCCTGTTGCAGGGTCAAATGCAACCTGTCCTGATGTGAATAAAAGTCCGTTTACTGATACTGCCTGTGAGTAAGGTCCGATTGCAGCGGGTGCCTTAGGTGTTGATGTAAATTTCATTATTTTTCCCTCCATGATTATTATCGTTATATGACTTTTTCTTTTGTCTTAACCTTAGATTATCACTGAAAATAAATTAAGTCAATAAAATTTTGTTAATTTATTATTTTTTCTTTATTTTAATCACAGAGAAGAGAATATCCTGTACATTATCGGACGTTTTATATCCACAGCCACCGCAGGACACAGCTCCTGACAGCAGAAACATCTTATGCATTTACCCTTGTTAAATGACGGTCTTCCGTCCTTCATTGAAAGAGCCTTTGGAGGACAGTTTGCCGCACATCTTCCGCAGCCGATACATTTGGATTTGTCAAAGTCCGGATATGGCTGGAGCATATCGTTTACCAGACGGTAAAGGGGCTTTGGCATTTTTTCCGTAATGTTGATAGGCTTGGTTTTGGGTACTACAAAGTCCTTTACCACAAAATCCGAAATATTTTCACCTATAAAATCTATGCCGTCTATATTTTCGGAACACAGTCCCCTTTTTATGCTTTCTTCGCATACAGGTATATCCTTTACGGAAATGTTCAAAATATAAGCCATGGCGATATCAAGGGCAAAGGGACTTTTTGAAGCCGCAATAAGTCCCACGTGTCTTGGACTTCCGCCTGTGGGTCCGTTTCCTTCCATACATTCAACGGCATCCGTTATGGTTATGACAGGTTTTGTAAGCAGACATATATCTATCAGGGCATTGGCAAAGTCCGTTATGTGAGACCTGTTAAGATGATATTCGGCCTTCATGGTTCCCGGAATTGCTCCAAACATATTTTTAACACCGCAGGTCATTTTTACCATTCCGTGGGTTTTGAGTTTGCATACGTTTATGACCTTGTCGGCATTCATAATCTCGCTGACAACGGTTATCCTTTTAAGCAGTTTCCCTTCCGGAAACGAAACTTCTTCCACCGATGTGTCAAAATTGAGCTCAGCTCCTGACTGTATGGCAGCCTCGTCCATACCGCATCCCTTATAAACCGTTTTAAGCAGCACCTCGTTAAAGGGTCCGCCGGGGCTTTCAACTATAAGCGCCTTTCCTCCTGCCTCAGCCACCAGCTCGCAAACGGCTCTGATAAGCGCAGGATGGGTAGTCGCCGCAGTCTCGGGAGATTTTTTCATAACCAGATTAGGCTTTATGGCAACTTTTTCGCCGGGGGAAACGAACTTCTCGATTCCGCCGTTATCTTCAAATATTTTTTTGATACATTCTTTTACTTTTTCGTAATCGTAATCTTCGCATTTATATAAAGAAACTCTGTCCATATATCAGACCTCCATGCTGTTTGATTATATCAGCTTTTGTGATATAATCAATAAAAAAATTATACTTAAAGGTTACATAAATTCTATACCTTAAATCCAGGGAGTGACAATAAATGAAAACAGAATTTGTAACAAAAAACAGAAATAAGGTTTTAAAAAGAATGCTTGATAATTCAGTGCTTGTTCTTTTTGCGGGCCACGCACCATATAAAAGGGGCGATGAAACATATCCATTTTCACCCGACAGAAATTTCTACTATGTAACAGGCATCGATAAACAAAACGAAATAATAATGTTTGTAAAAACAGAAACCCAGCAGACAGCTACCCTCTATATTGAAAGGGACAATGGCTATCTGGCTAAATGGGTGGGAGCAAACATCACAGCCGATGAGGCTTCATCCGTTTCAGGAATCGACGACATATCATATGTAGATAAATTTTATGATGATATTTCCGATACAATATTCAAAAACAACATAAAGCATATATATATTGACCTTGAAAACAGAGACTGGTATGCTGCCGAGACTGAAGCCCTCAAATTTGCCTTTGAGTTTAGGAAAAAATATCCGGCTGTTGATGTAATAGACGCATATCCGTTTTTTGCCGACCTTAGACTTATCAAAGAACCCTACGAGATTGACCTTATGAGAAAGGCTGTAAAAATAACTACCGACGGTCTTGAGGCAATGATGAAAAACGCAAAACCCGATATGCACGAATACGAGCTTGAAGCATATTTTGATTTTGTACTTACCAAAAACGGAGTTACGGACAAGGCCTTTGAAACAATAGTTGCTTCAGGACAGCGTGGCACAATACTCCACTACTGCGAAAACAATTCCAAGGCCTGTGACGGTGATTTAGTACTTGTTGACTGCGGAGCCCAGTTTGACTGGTACAACGGAGACATCACAAGAACTTTCCCCGTAAACGGAAAATTTACTCCTCTCCAGAAACAGATTTATAACATTGTCCTTGCGGGACAGAAAAAGGTAATCGATACCATCAAGCCCGGAGTAAAATTCTCAAGACTGAATGAAGTTTTAAAGGAACACTACTTTGAGGAATTAAAGGCCATAGGACTTGTAAATACATTTGATGACGTATCTAAATATTATTTCCATGGTGTAAGCCACTATCTTGGAGCGGAGACCCATGACATCGGAAGATACGGCGACAGAAGACTTGAGCCCGGTATGGTGCTTACAGTCGAGCCCGGACTTTATATTGAGGAATACGGCATAGGCATAAGAATAGAAGACGATGCCCTTGTTACAGATGACGGATGTGAACTTCTTTCAGAAGGATTTATGAAGACAACCGAGGAAATTGAAGCATTTATGGGTAAATAATATGGACTTTAAAGAATGTGATTTATTCAAACCGGTCTGTGATTATTTTGTTTCCCTTGGGTATGATGTCCAGGCCGAAGTAAATTCCTGCGACCTGGTTGCGAACAAAAACGGAGAAACGGTCATAGCCGAGCTCAAAACCAGCTTTTGTCTAAAGCTGATATATCAGGCCATTGAAAGGCAGTCTATGACCGATTTAGTATATGTAGTCATACCAAGACCTAAAAGAGGTGCAAAAGGCTCCCAATGGAGAAGTATGCTTAAGCTTATGAAAAAGCTCAATATAGGCATAATCACCGTGGCCATGGACAGTCCCTTAAGGTCCGTAGACGTTGTGGCGTCACCTGAGCCTTCAGACGTTTCCAAAAACTCCAGGAAGAAGGCAGCCCTTGTAAAGGAACTGCAGTCAAGAAATATGAGATCCAATACCGGCGGCATAAACAAATCTAAAATATTAACGGCCTATCGCGAAAAGAGCATTTTTGTACTGTGCCTTCTTTGGCAGCTTGAAAAAGCATCGCCCTCCGAGGTTGCAAAGCTTACGGGACTGGAAAACGCAGGATATATTTTGAGCAGAAATTATTACGGCTGGTTCAAAAAAATAGCTAAAGGCGTATATGCCCTAAGTGACGAAGGATTGAAGGCTGTTTCGGGCAGTGAGTTTTCTGAGGCCATAGAATTTTATAAAAACATGACAAAAGAGGTTATTACTGAAAAAAATATATAAAACTATAAATATTTTTCCTCCTTTAAATAATCAAAATTTAACATAAATGTTTTCGGCATTATTACAATTGTTTTTTTATCGATACAATTATATAATAATACTATAACAGTTTACCCCGTTAAATTAACAGACTTTTATTAACAGGATATTTTATTCCTGATAAGGAGGTTTTTTATGGACTATACCGTTGTAAAACTTGAAAAAAGAGACTCAATAGCCTACATCTATATGAATGCTCCAAAAAAATACAATTCCATTGATATAACAATGGCGTCCGAAGTAATTGATGCCCTTGACAGATGTGAGGAAGATGAGGATATAAAGGTAGTTGTTATAACCGGCAGCGGAAAAGCCTTCTGTGCAGGAGGAGATATCGGATTCTTCTATAATCAGCTTGATAAATCAGACGCTTTGTTAAAAGAAGTATTCCAGCTTGCCGGCGCTATGGCTCTTAAAATGAAAAAACTGTCTAAAATCGTCATTGCATCGGTAAACGGCGTTGCGGCAGGAGCCGGATGTAATATTCCTCTGGCTGCTGATTTGTCCATAGCTGCTGATAATGTAAAGTTTACACAGGCTTTTGTAAATATCGGTCTTATACCCGATACGGGCGGAGCATTCTGGCTTCCCAGAATAGTCGGCTCACAGCGTGCTTTTGAAATGATGGCCAGCGGTAGACCCGTAGATGCAAAAGAAGCCTTTGAAGCGGGTATGATAAACGAAATATGCCCTCCTGAGGAACTCGAAAAGAGAACCTTTGAACTGGCTCAGAAATATGCTTCAGGACCTTTGCAGAGCTATAAGTCACTTAAAAAACTTATGTACGAAAGTATGTATAAGGATTTCGAAAGATTTCTTGAAATAGAGTGCCGCCTGCAGACAGCCCTCACTCACACAGCTGACTATAAAGAAGGAATTACATCATTTGTTGAAAAGAGAAAACCCGTATATACAGGAAAATAATTTTTCACGAATTTGAATGTTTTAATGCGGATAATGCCGCAGACCATATAACATCAGCATTATAGGCCGGAGATATCATTATAAATTGACTCTCCCCTGCCCTATATATAACCGGAGGAAACTGATGAAGAAATTTTTATCATTGATTTTGATATTAATGCTTATGACTTTATCAACGGGCTGTGCAAAGGAAGAAGAGCCTGAATGTCTTTCGGGCACCTGCCCTTTTTATCCCACAGAAACCCTTAAAGTCAACTAAAATAAAATATCGTAAAATAAAAAAGAGGAGTTAACTCCTCTTTTTTAGTCCTTAATATATACTGTGAGCGCTGCTATAACCATTGTTATTTTGTCTCCCTCGCCAAATTCATCAACATGGAGACCTTCGCACTGCATTCCGCCGGGAACACATTCAACATCAACTGTTCCTAAAGGAAGTTCAGCCTTAACCTTATCAACATCGATGCCCTCGGGATTTGTTGAGCCAAGTTTAACATGTATATGCATGCGGTTGTCCAGGTCCTCTATGCCGAGGCAGTCTGATATTCCGCATAAACAGCAGTTTGATATGGCATTTCTTACGGCTTTGCAGGCAGCCTTTGTGACATTCTGTCCGTGAAGGTCTGTACCCATAGCAAATTCAACCAAAAATCTTTTCATTGAAATTCAGCTCCTTATGTATATAATTAATATTGCGATTAAAATAATTATATCACAAAAGATATTGATGATAAAAACTTTTGAATAAAAAATTCATATAATTTACGGAGTGATTTATTTATGACAAAAACCAATGCAATGAGACTTCTTGATGCCGCCGGCATTTCTTACTCATCAAAGGAATATGAATACGACGAAAGCGATTTATCGGGCCATCATGCCGCACAGGTGCTTGGAATCCCCGCTGAGCAGGTATTTAAGACATTAGTTACAAAGGGAGATAAAACGGGACCCGTTGTATTCTGCATACCCGTTGATGAAGAACTGGACCTTAAAAAGGCCGCATCCGTATCAAAAAACAAAAAAGTTGATATGATACACGTTAAGGAACTTCTTGGCCTTACAGGATACATAAGGGGCGGATGTTCTCCCATAGGAATGAAGAAAAAGTTCCCCACATATATCGACGAAACAGCAATTCTGTTTGACGAAATTAGTATAAGCGCCGGACAGAGGGGCTGCCAGATAATAATAAACCCTGAGGATTTAGCTTCCTATGTGGAAGCTGAACTGCTTCCCCTTACAAAAGATTAACAATAACAGCACCTTGTTTTTGTCAGGTTTTAAAGCATTTCTGCCATATTTTTTAATAAAAAAATTGTAGAAAGGGCATATGCCTTGTGCTATAATTAAATGAGAGAAAATGAATGTTTTCTCAATGGTTTCTGCCAAAGCAGAAGCAGGAAATAATACTTACTGGGAAGGTAGTCGAATGGTAAAAATAACCGGATCAAAATTCGATATGTATGATGAAAATGATACAAAAGCAGTTACATTTCGCAGCTGTGTTGACAAAATACTTAGCAACGATGAAGTATCAGCTCTTGGAAGTTATAAACATCACCATTTTACAACAAGGCTTCAGCATTCCCTGAACGTTTCTTACTACAGCTATTGTCTTTGCAGAAAGCTTGGCTGGGATTATCGCTCGGCGGCAAGGGCTGGCCTTATGCACGACTTATATTTTTTCGAAAATACAAGCGTTGATGAAAACGGACAAAAACTCCTTAAAAATCATCCCTTCGATGCTTTAAGGAATTCAGAAAGAATATTTGAATTAAACGATATTGAAAAAGATGCCATTGTAAATCATATGTGGCCCTGTGTCTGCATAAACAGACCTCAGTTTAAAGAATCTCTTGCAGTTTCTTTCTCTGATAAGTTCTGTGCGGTAATGGAAGCGACATTCGGCTCATGTACTTATGTGGCAGCAAAAACGGCTGATGCCGTAAGCAGCACGGCAATTAATATTTCCGATGCATACACACAGACAAAGGAAGCTGCACAGCTTTTAGTCAAAGTAGTATGCTGCACAGCTGCAAATGTATTAAGGCTTGCGACCAGTTTCATTATATAATCGGAGAAAAAGGCACTCAATCGAGTGCCTTTTTTCTTTATTATCATATATGCCATACAAGCCCCATATAATTAAGTAAACAATCTATCGGAAGTGCTAAAATGGAAAGAAAACCTACGCGCAGGCCTGTCAGGACTACCCGCCGATACAATTCAAGGAATAAACCTCAGGATACACCCGATACCACAAGGCTTGGAAATCAGCTGTCTATTTCCGTGCTGTTATGTGTATTTTTTATAGCAATAGCCTGTATCGGAAGCTCAGGCACCGAAAAACTGCGCTCAAAGGCCTCGGAACTTATAGGAAAAAACTCTTTGGAAAATTTCAGCGCCGACGGCAGCATACGCGAAAATATAACCGAATTTGTAAAGTGTATGTTTTCCTATGAAGAAGTACCGGAAGAGGAAATAACAAAGGATATGCAGAATGAAAATGCCGGCACAGCCGCTCAGCCTGATACCGCCTCCAAAACAAATAAGCCTGCCGAGACCAATAGTTCATCATCAGAAAGCGTACCTCCTGAGTAGGCTGAATACATAACGATTTCAGAGCCTTGGATAGACCCCGTTGATGACGGAGTAATAACATCCTACTGTGGCAGCCGGAGTAATCCAGTACTTAATGTTGACGAATATCACAACGGTCTTGATATAGCGGCCGACGAAGGCGCAGACGTATATGCCGTCAGAAGCGGAACCGTAACGGATATACGCACTTCGGAGACCTACGGAAATGTAATGGAGTTTGAAACCGATGACGGCTACCGTATAGTTTACTGTCATCTACAAAAAATATTTGTGGAAGAAGACGAAAAAATAGTACAGGGGGAAGTTGTGGCCCTTGCCGGCTCAACGGGACTTGTAACGGGTCCCCACCTGCACTACACCGTTTATCTTGGGTCAATGCTTATGGACCCCTTACAGTTTACATCCTATAGGGCATAAAAATAAGAGACAGCATATTTTCTGTCTCTTATTTGTTTTCCAATATTAAAGGCTGTCAGGCAGCCCCTCAAGGCATATACGGATTTTTGACTTGTTTTTTTCGTCTTGTCTGTGGTAATCTGCCCTGAAAAATTATTCGATATTTTTATCTTATTCCCTTTGGCAGTAATGCCCACATTACAAGGTAAATTACCAGTAAGGGTAAATGAAGGAAAAACAACGCAATGGCAAAACCTATTCTTACGAATGAAGGGTCTACACCCGCTGTTTCGGCTATTCCTCCGCATACACCGCCAAGCATCTTGTTTTCTGTTGATAAATGCAGTTTCATTATTTTACACCTCTGCTTTTTCATAGCCAATCAGCTTTTCCAGTATGCTCCAAAGCTCTTCTACGCCGTCCTTTGTCTCTCCGGAAAAGGCAATCAAAGTATCCTCCGGAACCATATTCAATCCTTTTTTAATAACGGAAAGCTGTTTTTGTACCTGTGAACGTTTTATCTTATCTTTTTTTGTGGCAACTACTATTATGTCATAATCATAATGCTTAAGCCAGTTATACATAAGCTTGTCGTTTTCTCCCGGCTCATGACGTATATCAACAAGCATTACTATTCCCTTAAGTGTCTCCCTTTTATTCAGATATTCCTCTATCATTTTGCCCCATTTTTCAATTTCTGTTTTTGGAGCCTTGGCATATCCGTATCCGGGCAGGTCCACAAAGTAAAGTATATTTTCCACATCATAGAAATTTATTGTCCTTGTCTTTCCAGGCTGTGAGCTGGTTCTCGCAAGGGCCTTTCTTCCTATCATGGCATTTATAAGCGTGGATTTTCCCACATTTGATTTGCCAGCAAAGGCAATCTCAGGTTTTTCGTCAGTTGGGTACTGGCTCATTTTTACGCCTACGGCCGCCAGTGAAACATTGTTTACTTTCATCTTAAAATCCTCCTGCGAAAGCGTTTTCAAGCACCTGGCTCATTTCTTTCACATATATAAAGTTTACTCCGTCTTTTATTTCTTCGGGCATTTCGCTGACATCGGCAGTATTTTCCTCGGGTACAATTATATTTACTACCCCAGCTCTCTTAGCTGCCAGTACTTTTTCATTAAGTCCGCCTATGGCAAGGACTCTTCCCCTTATGGTGACTTCTCCGGTCATTGCTATATCGTTTCTGACGGGTTTTCCTGTCAGAGCGGATACCATTGCCGTTGTCATGGTTATTCCGGCTGAAGGTCCATCCTTAGGTACGGCGCCTTCGGGTATATGAAGGCTTATGTCCGTATCTTTATAGAAATTTTCCTGGATTCCAAACTCATCGGACCTGGAGCGTATGTAAGATAACGCTACCTTTGCCGACTCCTTCATAACGTCTCCCATATTTCCCGTAAGCTCAAGCTTTCCGCTGCCTTTCATGGTATTTACTTCCACAAGCAGTGTCTCTCCGCCTACCCTTGTCCATGCAAGACCTCTTACGAGACCTACCTGAGGACTTTCAACTACAGCATCAGGCTTATATTTAGGTTTGCCGAGATATTTTTCTATATTTTTGGCTGTTATCCTTACAGACTTCTTTTCGCCCATAAGTATTTCCTTAACGGCCATACGGCACAGTTTGCCAAAAATTCTTTCAAGCTTTCTTACTCCGGCTTCACGGCAGTAAAGGTTTATGGCCGATTCCACCGCTGACTCAGCTATTGACAGCTGGCTCTTTTTCAGGCCGTTTTCCTTCATCTGCTTGGGAATAAGGTGTCTTATGGCTATCTGTTTCTTTTCTTCGACAGTGTATCCCGATATTTCGATTATCTCCATTCTGTCCCTGAGGGCAGGAGGTATGGCTGATACGTCATTTGCCGTACATATAAACAATACCTTTGACAGGTCATAATCCACTTCTATATAGTTATCTCTGAATGCGCTGTTTTGCTCAGAATCAAGTACTTCAAGAAGGGCAGATGCAGGGTCTCCCTGATATGATGACGCCAGCTTATCCACCTCATCAAGAAGCATAAGCGGATTTATGGTGCCAGCCTGTCTCATGGCAGATACTATTCTTCCGGGCATTGCACCCACATAGGTCTTTCTGTGGCCCCTTATCTCTGCTTCGTCTTTAACGCCGCCAAGGGACATTCTTACATATTTTCTGTCCAGGGCTCTCGCTATGGATTTGGCAATTGAAGTTTTGCCCACTCCCGGAGGTCCCGCAAGACAAAGTATGGTAGAATTTGTTTCCTCGGTATTCATTCTTACGGCCAGGTATTCCACAATTCTTTCCTTAACGTCCTTAAGGCCGTAATGGTCGTTTTCAAGTATTTCTTCCGCCTTTTTAAGGTCTTTGTTATCTTCTGTTTTTTCGGTCCAAGGCAGGGAAAGTATATATTCTATATAGTTTCTTGCCACACTGGCTTCAGGTGTTGTTACGGGTATTCTCGCCAGACGTTTTATTTCTCTTTCAGCTGTTTCCCTTACCTTTTCGGGGGGATTTTTGCCGTTGAGCATATCCATATATTTATCAATTTCATTCTGAACTTCGTCCCTGTCTCCAAGCTCCTCATGGATAGCCTTTAATTCCTCACGGAGATAATACTCCCTCTGGCTCTTTTCCATCTTTTTCTTTACTTTTGCCTCTATCTGCTTTTTGAGCTCAAGAATGTTCATTTCGCTTTGGAGCTTTTCAAATACAAATCTAAGCCTCTGTGTAGGGTCAAACATTTCAAGGAATTTCTGTTTTTCCTCCACAGGCATAGTAACCGCTGAACAGATTATATCCGCCAGATTTCCGGGCTTTGTGGCATTGACCACATTTGCCACCGATTCCCGTCCGCTGCTGCTTCCGGTCATCTTATAGTATTGGCTGAATGTATCCGCCACTATGCGCATATAGGCGTCCGTTACCTCATCATACTTTTCTTTTGTATCCTGGGGTACTTCCTCATAAACAGCCGTAAGATATTTTCCGTTGTCTTCGATGTCGGAAATTACAACTCTGGTGACTCCTTCAACTATAAGGTGAGTAGCATTTCCCGGAAGCATCAAAGTCTGTTTTATACTGGCTATAACTCCTACTCTGCATATATTATCAAGCTCAGGCTCTGCCTCGGTTATTTTTTTCTGTGCCGCAAGCACTACCCTGTTTTTATATTCACGTGATGCCTTATTTAACGCAGCCACTGATTTTTCTCTTCCAACGGGAAAACTGGTTATCATATTAGGAAAAACAACTATCCCATTGAGCGGAATAAGCGGAAGGCTTTGTCCGTTTTCTTTTGTCAAACTTATCACCTCATAATTCATTACTGATTTATATAATAACACAAAAAACTCCGATGTACAAACATCGGAGTTTTTAAGCTTTCTTTAATTATTTCAGAATATTATGCGGTATCTTTATCCTGTGTTTTTCTTCTTTCCTTAATGGGGAGCTTATTTTCGTTACGGACTATTTCCGGTCCTGAAACCTTATTTACCGTATCTTCAGTTATAACACATTTTTCAATGGTGTTATCCGAAGGGATATCAAACATAATATCATTGATAAAGCTTTCGATTATGGCCCTGAGTCCTCTGGCTCCCGTCTCTCTTTCAACGGCCTGTTTAGCTATTGCTCTTACAGCACCTTCGGTAAACTCAAGTTCAACATCGTCAAGCTCGAAAAGATATTTATACTGTTTTAAAAGAGCGTTTTTAGGCTCGCTTAAAATCTGTATAAGGGCATCTTCATCAAGGCTCTGAAGAGTTACAACAACAGGCACACGTCCTACAAACTCGGGAATAAGACCGAATTTGAGAAGGTCCTGGGGCTGGAGTTTCTTCATAAGCTCATCGAATGAATTATCATGCTTTGTCTGGACTTTAGCGCCAAATCCGATGGATTTTTCGCCTGTTCTCTGCTGAACTATTTTATCAAGTCCGCAGAATGCTCCGCCGCATATAAAGAGAATATTTGTTGTGTCAATCTGTATAAGCTCCTGATGGGGATGCTTTCTTCCGCCCTGGGGAGGAACCGAAGCAACCGTACCCTCAAGAATCTTAAGAAGCGCCTGCTGAACACCTTCGCCGCTTACGTCCCTTGTTATGGAAACGTTTTCCGACTTCTTGGTTATCTTATCTATTTCATCGATATAAACGATACCTCTTTCGGCACGCTCGATGTCATAGTCAGCAGCCTGTATAAGCTTGAGAAGTATATTCTCAACGTCTTCACCGACATATCCGGCTTCAGTAAGTGTTGTAGCGTCGGCAATGGCAAAGGGTACATTAAGCACACGTGCCAGTGTCTGGGCTAAAAGTGTCTTTCCTACGCCAGTAGGTCCAACTATAAGGATATTGCTTTTCTGAAGCTCAACATCTTTATTGCTGTTTCCGTCAGTTGACATTATTCTCTTATAATGATTATAAACGGCTACAGAAAGGGCTTTTTTAGCCTCCTCCTGTCCTATAACATAATCATCAAGGATCTTTTTGATTTCCGCAGGTTTAGGCAGAGAAGAAGTTTCGCTTTCCTCATTATTCAGATCGTACTCTTCATAGATAATGTCAGAGCAAAGTTTAACGCATTCGTCACAGATATAAACATTTTTACCCGCAATAAGTTTCTTGACCTGATCCTGCGGTTTTCCGCAGAAAGAACATCTAAGCTGTTTTTTATCGTCAGTTTTTGCCGGCATTTACTCATCTCCCTGTTTTCTTTGGAAAATTGCTTTGAAAAGCTAAAGCGTGCCGTAAAGCACGCTTAGCATATTTACTGAACAGGCTTTGTAATTACTGCGTCGATAAGACCATATTCAAGGGCTTCCTCAGCAGACATATAATTATCTCTTTCTGTATCTCTTACAATCTGTTCATAGGGTTTGCCTGTATTCTGCGCAAGTATTTCATTGAGTTTCTTCTTAGTCTTTAAAATGTTTTCGGCAACTATCTGGATCTCTGTCGCCTGGCCCCTTGCGCCGCCTGAAGGCTGATGGATCATTATTTCGGAATTGGGAAGCGCAAAACGTTTGCCCTTTTGTCCTCCGGCAAGAAGGAAGGCTCCCATACTTGCTGCCATTCCGATACATATTGTTGATACATCGGGTTTAATATACTGCATTGTGTCATAAATAGCCATTCCGGCTGTTACCGAGCCGCCCGGGCTGTTTATGTAAAGATTAATATCTTTATCGGGATCTTCTGCGGCAAGGAAAAGAAGCTGCGCTACAACAAGGCTTGCTGTAACATCATTTACTTCCTCGCCAAGGAAAATAATTCTGTCTTTTAAAAGTCTGGAGTATATATCATAGGAACGTTCACCATGATTTGTCTGTTCAATTACATAAGGAACTAAACTCATATTCCCAGCCTCCTTTCAAAGTACAAACTATTATTCAGCTGCTTTAACAACTGCTGTATCACAAAGAAGATCGATTGCTTTATGAAGAGCAACTTCCTGTCTGAATCCGGGATCGTTTTCATAGTACTGTGCAATCTTATCTGCTTCGATACCATACTGGTCAGCATATTTCTTGATTTCAGCCTGAACGTCTTCATCAGTTGCTTCGATGCCTTCTTCTTTAACGATCTGGTCGATAACAAGCTTAGCATCTACGCTGTTCTTTGCCATGGGCTTAAGCTGATTCTTAAGGTCGTCGATTGTCTGTCCTGAGAACTGGCAGTATGCTTCAAGAGTGATACCCTGCATCTTCATATTCTGCTCATACTCTGCTATAAGATCGTTTACTCTGTTATCATACATAACTTCAGGAACATCCATCTCTGCATTAGCGATAACCTTCTCGATGATAGCGTCTTCTTTCTTCTGTCTTGCTTTCTTTTCTTTTTCCTTTGTAAGTTTTTCCACTTCTTTTGCTTTATATTCATCGAATGTTTCATATTCTGAAACGTCCTGTGCAAAATCATCGTTAAGTTCGGGAAGTTCGCTCATTGTGATTCCCTTAAGCTCTACAGCGAATACAGCTGCTTTGCCCTTAAGATTTTCTGCATGATATTCAGCAGGGAATGTTACGTTTACATCAAATTTATCGCCGATTGAATGTCCGCAGATCTGCTCTTCAAATGTGTCGATAAATGTCTTTGAACCTAACTTAAGGTCATAGCTGTCGCTCTGGCCGCCGTCGAATGCTACTCCGTCAACTGTTCCAAGATAAGAAATTGTTACTGTATCTCCCATCTGAGCTGCTCTGTCTTCAACGGGTACAAGTCTTGCATTGTCATTCTGGATCTTTTCGAAGTGAGCTTTGATTTCGTCTTCTGTAACTTCAGCTGAGAAATCTTCTACTTCGATTCCTTTGTACTGTCCAAGCTTAACTTCAGGTCTTACTGTAACTTCAGCCTCAAATTTAGCACCGATTTCTTTGCTTACTTCCTTAACGTCAATCTGAGGAAGTGCAACTGCATCAAGTGCAAGCTCCTCAAGAACTTCAGGATATATTTCGTTAAGAACCCAGTTTACTGCGTCTTCATATAAAAATTCTGCTCCGAACTGAGCTTCAACTACTTTTCTGGGAACTTTGCCTTTTCTGAATCCGGGTACAGCTATTTTGCTTTTATTCTTATTGTATGAATATTTCATACCTTCTTCTAATTTTTCGGGTGTAGCTTCGAAAGAGATTTTAACTATATTTCCTTCTTTACTAATAATCTGAGAACTCATTTGTAAATTTTCCTCCTTAAAATATCCTTTGCAATCCTATCTGACCGCATAATCACTTTATTATACCATAATCCTGTGGATATTCAAATTCTTTTTCTAAAAATTTTTTCAATAAAAGGCTAATTTTACAACATTTCTTTAAAAACATCTTCGATTTCAGCCTCGGTATTGTTTTCAATGAACCTGACAACGTTATCCACCATACTGTCCGCATGGGACATACTGTTTGTCACACAGGCAAATCCTATAACAGCCGTCCTGTGAACGTCCTGCATATCGACCTCCGCCACTGATATGTTGAACTTGTGTTTCATCTTCTCCGTAAGGCTTTTTACAACCATACGCTTATCCTTAAGGGAAAGCGCCCAGGGTATCCTCAGAGTAACTACGCAAGTGCCGACTATCATAAGCATACACCTCCTGTGTAATAAAAAAGTTCAAGCCTTACGACTTGAACCTGTTTTAAAAGCGCGAAACGAGATTCGAACTCGCGGCCCTCGCCTTGGCAAGGCGATGCTCTACCACTGAGCCATTCGCGCATATAAATGGTGCAGTCGAGGGGACTTGAACCCCTACCCAGTTTACCCGGACTAGATCCTTAGTCTAGCGCG
>ERZ791934.1170-NODE-1170-length-27684-cov-4.822107_pt1 | contig 27684 bp, 29 predicted proteins | sample MGYA00510125_ERZ791934 | MGnify/ENA primary metagenome ERZ791934 (study PRJEB30046, sample SAMN00993240) | human gut metagenome | study: EMG produced TPA metagenomics assembly of the A metagenome-wide association study of gut microbiota in type 2...
GTAATGCTTATTATTGGGTTTCCGAGAGTTACGTTTTCAGGACAGCCCCTTTTTCGTAAAAGGCTTTGAAGTCACTGGGGGATATCCCGTATATGGATTTGAAATTCCGGAAAAATGAGGAGTAGTCAGAAAACCCGCAGAACTGGTATATGTCTCCTAAGGGCTGTCCGTCCCATATCATTTCGCAGGCTTTGATGATGCGCTTGTGGGTCACAAAATCGTGGACAGTCATTCCGGTCAGCTTTTTAAAGCTCCTGACAAAATGATATTTGCTTGATCCGGCCTGTTTGGCCAGCATGTCCAGCGTGATAGGCTCGCTGATATGTTCGTTGATGAAGTCTGTCAGGACGCGTATCATAGGGTGGATGCAGGTGTTCTCTGTAGTCAGGGCCAGCTCGCTGTGCCGGCAGATCTGGTTTAAACAGATGAAAAACAGTGTTATATAGGCATTTTTTAAAAGCCTTGCCTCTCCCCTGGGCATAAGGCTGTCTGCCTCCAGATAGAGAAGGTTGGTCAGATACTGCTCCAGCCGTTTTCTGTCGGGGGTGGGAAGGTGCCATGCAGGGTAGGGATAGGACAGACAATGGGACAGCTTCGTGTCAGGACTTGACAACTGTTCCAGATAACTGTCGGAAACCCACATAAGGATACGGCGGCAGGCGTCATGCTGTTTCGGCTCATGCTGGTAATGGTGGAGCTGGTTTTGGCCGATTAAAAGACAGTCGCCCTGTTTCAGATGATAGGTGGTGTTATTGAGCAGGACCGTGTACTGCCCTTCTATTATATATATGATTTCGTTAAAATTATGAAAATGCATCTCCGTGGCGCCGCTGGGGACTCCGAATTTTTCGTATATCTCAAAATTTTCGTTCAGCATATACTGCCGAGAGTCGTCAGCTGCCATTGTTGGAACTTTTCCTCTTGCCATGTCTGGACCGTCCTTTTTCTGGTAATCAGTGTTGCTGGTCATGCCAGGTGTATGTTGATATCATATTTTTTGAAATAATTCTGGTATTCATCTCCCGGGGGAAGGTCTGTGAATATGTGCTGTACTTCGTTCAGACGGCAATAGGTCATCAGAGCAAACTTCCCGAATTTGGTGTGGTCTGAGAGCAGATAGCGAATCTGGCTGTTCTGGATGACAGCTTTTTTTATCACGTATTCTTCTGCGGAGGCGTTAGTGAGACCGTTTGCAATGGTAACGCCTGTGGAGGCCATGAAAGCCCTGGTGATATTGAAAGTCCTCAGATAGCCAGGAATCTCCCCACCTACAAAGGAGAGGGTGTCCCGGTTCAGAATGCTCGGTAGGGAGATGACCTGGAGATTCTGGAAAAGCACTGATTTTACATATATCTGCAGGCTGTTGGTGATGACCGTACAGCCTAAGTGCGACAGATAGTCCACCATATTCAGGCAGGTGGTCCAGGTGTCTATATAAATGACATCCCCGACTTGTACAAAGGAGGCTGCTTTTTTGGAAATGGTGTCTTTTTCCTGGCTGAGAACCGTATGGCGTTGTTCATAGGGGAGGAGTCTGGCATCCGATGCAGGGAGATTATAGGTAACTCCTCCGTATACCTTCTGTACGGTTCCTTTTTTGCTCAGATTATCAATGTCCCGGCAGATCGTGTTTTTTGATACTTGAAACTTCTCACAGAGAGTATCAAGGGATACGGGTTTTTCCTGTTCAATATAATTTTCTATGAGAGCAATTCTTTTTGTGCGCATATTCCAAGCCTTTCCCGCTATAGATTTGCTTCTGTGCTTAATTCTTATTGTATTACATTTTGAGTAACTTGTGAAGAGAAAAAGGTAACTATTCATAACCAAACCGAATGTCGGGCGGGCATGGGCGCCGTTTACGCAGACACCCGCAGCACTCTGCCAGGCTGACCGTTTATCCTGAAATAAAAATACTCAAAATTGACTAATAGCTCAAAACATGATGTTTTAACACAAGAATATATAAAATATTATCAAAAATAATTAAAAAACGACTGTTTTATGGACTGCACATTTACAGTCAAAGATGAGAAAATGAGGGGGAATTATGAAGAAAGAAAAATTCAGAGAAAAAACCAAATATCTGATACTGATATTTGGTGCCTTTGCAGTATTGGCTTGGCTTTACATCCGTAATGCTGGATGCCTCCACACTTCCTTTTGAGGAAAACATTGCAAATACCAGAAAGTCGGCTACCCACGGAGATTCTGACACGAGCAAGCAAGTACAGAAAGACCATCCGTTTACACTGGGAAATAATGGCGAAGATACACCTATCCGGCTGCTAATGCAAAATGGAAATATCCGAACATTTGAAAAGGGCTTAGGAACTGTAGCAGCATATCCTTCAGAAATCACTTATAATATCAACGGGGATGGAGTTTCTGAATTTCAAGCCTACATAAGGATTGACCGGAGCGCAAACTATCAAGCGGCGGGACATGCTATTGTGGATAAAATAGAGATTTTAGCGGATGATACGATTCTCTACTCGTCTCAGGAAGACTATCCTGAAGGAATTCTGTATACGACCCCTGCGATCCGCGTAGATGTTGAGGTCCCTGAAAATGCATCTATGCTGCATTTAAAATGTTATGCCGGAGAACAAACCTGGGCAGATGAAATTGTATATGCAGATGCCAAGGTTGTGGCAGAGGGACCATTTATAGATCCCGATGCGTGGGAACCTGAGGAAAAACGTCGTGAAATATCAAATCAAGTTCCGCTGATGATGATTCCGCTATATGCCAATGGAGAAAAATATGCGCAGGCTGAGCGGCAATATGCTTTCTGGGGTGATGATACACTGACAGGGAAATGGTAGGAAGTACCAGACGATCTAAAACCTTACACAGTGATAGAACTGTACCCGGATGATCTGCTAAAACAAGATGGAAGCGCAGCAGATTTCTACGAACATTTTCTTGAGGAGGCACAAAATTATGTAAATCCAAAGACAGGGGAGAATGAACCAATTCCACTAGTACTTACTGTGTATACAGCGAGAAATCAATATTACTATACAGCTGCGCATTGGCTTAAAACGGCATGGATCCAGGAGATGTACGAACAATATAGTTGTCTGCAGGGGATTTTCTGTACCGAGAATTATTGGGTGTGGGCAAGTGGAATTGAAAATATGGCTGCAGAGTATCTTACTATTTCTGCGAAGTATGGCGGATATTTTATCTGGTCAGAGATCATAAAAGATGGGAATTTTGGATTCATAAGTAATTGTCCGTATCGAAGATGGCAGAATCTCGGAGTAGGGAGGACGACAAGACCGGCATCACCGAATTTTTGATAAGCGTTAACCACCCTAATAACTTGTTTGTGATCGCCTGAAGTTCCTATATTGTACTTTCTAGCCAGGTCTCTGGAACTTCCTTTTCCATTTAAATTCTCCATTGCAACTCTTTTTTTATGTTGTATCCATATTTTTTGCCATAAAAATATCGACCTCCAATTGTTAGATTTTTGGCCTAACTTTGGGGGGGGGGCGGTACACCCGCGGGGGGCTTTTTAGTGGACATAAAAAAGAAAAAGAGACTATACGTAAAGTACAGCCTCTAATGGGGTGGACTGTTCTGGCTTTACCATGAAGGTTTATGAGCATTTCGGATTCAGCCTGCCACACTATACCGGGGATCAGGAACAGTGCGGAAGAGGTGTATCTTATTCTGAAGCCCAGCCAGGGGATCTGATCCTCTACTCAGGGCATGTGGCTATTTATATGGGAGGCGGCCAGATTGTACACGCTGCCAACAGCTCGCCTTATCCAAAAGGAGGAATCAAGGTAAGTGATAATGCTGCTTATATGCCGATAGTTGCAGTTAGACGCCTGATAGGTTAAAATAATATTAAACATATCAGGAAAGGTGTTTTGCCATGACAGTAAAGTTATTTGATTCGGAGCTAAAGGTAATGGATTTGCTATGGAAGAAGGGCAATATCAGCGCGAAAGAAATTGCGGCGGAACTGAAAGAACAGATTGGATGGAGCAAGACCACAACTTATACAGTGATAAAGAAATGTATAGATAAGGGAGCCATAGAAAGAATAGAGCCTAACTTTCTCTGCCATCCCCTGGTGACTATTGAGGAGACCAGAGAGTTTGAGACGAATGAGCTGATAGATAAAATGTATGACGGTTCCCCGGATTTGCTGGTCGCTTCTATTTTAGGCAATAAAAAGCTGAAACATGAAGAAATCGTCCGGCTGAAAAAGTTGGTAGAAGACTTGAAGTGAGGTGTGTGATGCGTATTTGGACAATGGGTACACAGGCATCCCTTCTGATATTGACGGCAGTTTTTTTCAGAATGTTTCTACTTTACCGCCTACCGAAACGTACCTTTGTGTTTTTATGGTGGGCTGCAGCCTTCAGGCTTCTTATCCCTTATTCAGTGGAGACCAGATGGAATTTGTATACGGTTCTGGAAAAAAGCGGCGGATCATTAGGGATAAGCAGTGCCATTACGGCGCAGGGACTTCAGGAGACAGGAAAAGGCGGGATAGAACGGATCACACGTGCAGCACCGGCAGTTACAAAAGCAGGTGCGGAGGGGATACCGATTCCAATATGCTTTTGGCTGGCAGGAATCCTGGTTATCGGCTGTGTTTTTCTAGCCATACATATCCGTTTCCTGCTCCATGCCAGAACTTCCCTGCCGGCAGAAAATATAGGCGTAAAGCACTGGCAGGCAAAGCACAGATGTATCAGGAATGTTCGGATAAGGACTTTAGATACCATATCCGCCCCAATGACGTATGGTATCCTGCGGCCTGTGATCCTTTTGCCATCCTGCATGGATATGTCCCATCTGGAAGCGCTGACTTATGTACTGGAGCATGAGTGGATACACATCAAAAGAATGGATGTGGGGCTGAAGTATCTGCTGGCAGCCGCGCTTTGTATACATTGGTTAAATCCTGTTGTGTGGATACTTTTTTTCCTGGCACAGCGTGATATAGAGCTGGCTTGTGATGAGAAGGTGGTAAAAACACTTCATCCCCAAAGCAGGGAGCAGTATGCCATGACGCTTCTCAGAATGGAAGAAAACCGGGGGATGGGGAGTGCTTCAAATGTATGCTTTTCAGAAAAACAGTTAGCAGGCAGGCTTAAGGCGATCATGAAAATGAAAAGCTGGACACGCAGTAATGTATTAGGTGCGCTGATGCTTGTGATACTGCCAACGGTAATGTTTTTTACGAGTCCGGGGGTCAAGGGAGAGAGTCTGGTCTCACCTTCCGAAATGGAAAGAGGAGATACACTGGGAGAACAGATCGCGCTTCTTTCCAGGACACTTGTGGGAAAACCTTATATATACAGTGGAAAAAATCTTTTGGGCGGAACCGACAGTGCGGGATTCGTGAGGGCGGTTTATCAGGAGGCTGGGATACTGCTTCCTGAAGATATGGCTGAGGTGGCAGAAAAAGGCCGGGATATTCCTCCAGAGGAGGCAGCGCCGGGCAGTATTGTTTTTTACGCAAGGGATCATGTGCCCGATCATGTGGCTATCAGTCTGGGCGATGGAAATGTAGTACATGCCAGCAACAGTAGGGATGGCGTAAAGATTTCTGCAATAGGGTATAGAGAAGTTTGGAAAGTGGTAGACATTCCGGATGAAATGGAATAGATAGGTCGTGCGCATGGAAATGGGGAAGGGTACAAAATAAGCAGAGCAGCCATACCGGTTCGGCTTGTAAAAAGGTCAAATATGCTTTATACTGATAGAAATATGAATCTATGAGACAGTAGGGGAAGTACCACAGGTGCTTCTCCTATTTTAGCTAGTAGTCCATAAAGTTTGAAACCTTCATAATGACTGGCCTGCTAGAGCATTGTAAGAAATCTGTAAGGAATCTGTCAGTTGTTTTGTAAGACAGAGGGGGTATTATAAATACAAGCTTTAAGGAGGAGGAAACATGAGCGAATGTATTCTTGTGGCAGATGATGACAGAGAGATAGTCAAGGCCATAGCTATTTTACTGGAGAGAGAGGGCTACAAAGTCCTGCGGGCCTATGACGGATTGGAGGCGTTGGATCTTCTGGCGCAGAACCAGGTTCAGTTGATATTGATGGATGTCATGATGCCCCGTATGGACGGCCTGTCCGCTATTATGAAGATCAGGGAGAGAAGAAATATACCCATCATTGTTCTCAGCGCAAAAAGTGAGGACACAGACAAGGTGTTGGGACTTTCCATGGGAGCGGACGATTATGTGACAAAGCCTTACAATTCACAGGAATTGGTTGCCAGGGTAAAAAGTCATCTCAGACGATATACCAGATTAGGGGATATTAATGCGGCAAGCGCCGCCAAGGAGTTTAAGAGCGGCCGTCTCTGTTATCACGCTGAGGAGCGTGTGCTGTATGCTGATGGGGAGTCCGTGCGGCTCACTGCCACAGAGACAAAAATCGTGGATCTGTTTATGCGCAATTTAGGCCGTGTATTTTCAGCGGAGGAAATCTACCGCCGTGTCTGGGAAGAAGATGCATTTGCCCCGGAAAATACGGTCATGGTGCATATCAGGCGCATTCGCGAAAAAATTGAACTGAATCCAAAGGAGCCAGAATACTTAAAGGTGGTGTGGGGAATTGGATATAAAATCGAAAAAATGTAAAGTGATAACAGCCTGGGCGGCTTTTGTCCTGAGTATCTGTCTGCTTATGGAGAGCGGATTGACTGGCCTGAACCTGCTGGCAGGGAATAACTTACGGGGAGTGAGTGTTAAGGATGCGTTTACCTCAGACTTTGAAGAGACAGAGGAGTTTCGCAGCTTTGTGTCAGATTATCTGGATATCTTTCTTTCCATGGCCGCAGGAGGCCCGGTGAATTGGTATGGCAGATATGGGGATGTAGTCACCGGAGATTCTGAGGACATCTTTTGGGGGAGTGGCACAACGGAAAGTACCATGGCCAGTGTGGCTGAGGAAAGTGCGGAAGCCATCTGGGACGGGAATGATATCTCGGATGAGTGGGACTATAAAACATCGGCTAAGCAGGTACATGAGACCATAAAAAATGATAAGAACCTGCTCTACGATATCCGGTATAATGGCAAGTCTGTATATACAAATGATGCGGATGGGGTTTTGAAAGACGGAGAAAAAAATCTGCCTTCTGATTACAATTTTTACTTGTCCTTTGCAGAGGGAAAGGCTTCCGTATTCAAAGACAAAAAAGCTGTGGACGTATATGGAAACGGGGAATACCGTGACGACAGCAAATGGCGTATTCCGGGGTATAAGAATTATACTGTGGATGACAAATCAAAAAAAGCTGAAGTGCGTATGGCAGTGAGAAAATCCCCGGTAAATTATGTGCAGGAGAATTATTCCGGTAGTTCAGGAAGCTATTATGGAACAAGCAGCCTGTACGACACGGTCCGAAATCTGAAACATGCTAAGGACAGCTATATTGCTAAAATCGCAGAGTTTATTGCGGGCCTTGTGCTTCTGGGTATTTATCTGGTACTGAGAAAGTACAAAAAAGACGGTGACAGATTCCTTGCTGTTTATACGGGAAAAGTCTGGATGGAGTGTAAAATAGGTCTGGCAGTTCTTGTGATCGCAGGAGGGATCGTAGGGATCAACAACTATATGGATGTCTATTATGGATGGGACTATTATGAGTATGTATCGGAGATTTTCTATCCAATGATGTACACATTATTCGGAAATCCCATATTGCTGCTGGTATTTTTCTGGATCTTGTATATCCTCATCAATGACTACAGGTATAACAGAAAAAAGCCCAGAAAGACATTGGTCAGGGATATACAGAAACTATTTCAGACAAGAAATATGGAGTACCCCTTTCAAAAACAAATGATCCGTAAATTTTCACCGGTGATGATATCAGGAATCGTGTTGTCAGTCATTGCGGCTTTGGCATGTTTTGTGTCAGCGTTTTATCTGTATGATGATGGAGGCAGTTTTGCAGCGGTATTGCTGCTTGTGGCCATTGTGGTATTTTTGATCGTACTGCTGGTGGGTATGATGAAACAATATGCATCAGATAATCAAAAGTTTGCAAATGAAATTGGCGATCTGATCCGTCAGATAAAGAAAGTCCATGACGGAAATATGACAGATAAGCTGATAGTGCCGGAAGATTCAGATCTGTATGAAGCCGTACAGCAGTTAAATGATATTCAGAACGGAATGGATACAGCGTTGTCAGAGCGAATGAAGAGTGAGCGCATGAAAGTGGAGCTGGTATCAAATGTATCCCATGACATCAAGACGCCCCTGACCTCCATTATCAGTTACGTGGAGCTTATGAAGCAGGAGGAGAATCTCCCGGAGGATGTGAAAGATTATGTCCGTATTCTGGATACAAAATCCCAGCGCCTGAAATCCATGGTACAGGATGTTTTTGAAATCAGTAAAGCGGCGTCAAAGCAGCTTCCTGTAAATTTAGAAGATCTGGATCTTGGCAAACTGCTCCGTCAGACTCTGGCAGATATGGAGGAACAGATTGAAGAGAGTTCTGTGACAGTTAAGGCACAGATCCCGGCAGATGCCGTTATGATCCATGCGGACGGCAGCCGTCTTTACAGAGTATTTCAGAACCTTCTGCAGAATGCCCTCAAATATTCACTGGATGGATCCCGTGTTTTCATAACATTGAAGGCAGACAGCAGAACAGCCAGGACCACAGTAAAAAATATCTCCCAGGAGGAGATCCCGTCAGACATTGACTTTACGGAGAGATTTGTCCGCGGAGATGAGAGCCGTACTGACGGAGGAAGCGGATTGGGACTTTCCATTGCCAGGAGCTTTACGGAGGCATGCGGAGGTATGTTTGGGATAGAAGTGGATGCGGATCTGTTTGTGGTGACGGTGGAATTTCCGATTCTTTAATACCTGAACATAAAAGTTTGTCTGTGACAAAAATATGGGAGCTTAAAGAATAAAAAAGATATTTGACTAACATGTCTGATATAATAAAAAGACTGCCTTGAGGGCTTATAAATGATAAGCCAACCGGGGCAGTCTTTTTTGTGAACACAGTGTGCATTTGTATGCACGCTTTAAAAACATGTGGAAAATACAGAAAATGACAGATTATGTTTTTTGTATACACACATAAAATATCCACTAAATCCCAAGAAAAAAATTGAAAAAATAATGGATAAAAATAGTCGAAAAACACATTGCACGCGCAAAAATACAAGAAAATAAAGCATTTTCTGTTTTTTCAATGCACGCAGAAAAAATAGGATGATTGAAAGTGCACTTTTCTACACTAACGTAGTAGATGAGGCAAAAAAGTACAAAAAATCGTTAAAAAGTTGTTGTTAATTTCTTGTCAATATGGTATCCTTAATCCGTAGCGCGAAATCAGATTTTTCTAAAAAGCCCTGTAAACCAGGGGGGCTGAGTAAATATGTTTTAACAGAAAAACATACTTATGGAGATAGAATTTGTGATTTCACATTTTTTTGAATATTGATTGTTAAAAAAAAGACAATAAGGACCACCCAAAGGAAGGGGAAAGGAGCAAGCATGAGTAGTAAAATTACTGTCATCGGAGCCGGAAGCGTTGGCTCAACAATTGCTTACACATTATCTAACGGAGATATCGCATCAGAGATCGTATTGATCGATATCAACAAAGAAAAGGTTGCCGGAGAAGTTATGGATATCGCACAGGGTACCTGTTTCCGCGATCCAATCAACATTGTAGCCGGAGAATACGAGGATGCAAAGGATTCCGATATCGTGATCATCACATCAGGTATTGCCCGCAAACCCGGTCAGACAAGAATTGAGCTGACACAGACTAACGTGAATATTTTAAAGAGTATCACACCGGAAATCGTAAAAGCTGCGCCCAATGCGCTTTACATCATCGTAAGCAATCCTGTTGATATTATGACTTATGTATTTACAAAGATTTCAGGACTGCCTGAGAATCAGATCATTGGTTCTGGTACAATTCTGGATACTGCACGTCTCCGCTGCGGACTGTCTGAACACTTTAAAGTTGCTCAGAAAAATATCCACGCTTATGTATTCGGTGAGCACGGTGACACTTCCTTCATTCCCTGGACAGGTGCCTATATATCAGGTGTCAGTGTAGATGAGTATTATGAACTGGCTAAAAACCTTGGCAAAGAGGTAGATGTGCTGGATAAAGACGAAATGCTGACCTATGTTCAGAAGTCCGGCGGCAAGGTGATCGCAAACAAAGGTGCCACCTTCTACGCGGTATCTGCAGCAGTATGTAAGCTCTGCGGAATCCTGCTGGCATCTTCCGATTCCATCGCAACCGTTTCCTCTATGATGCATGGGGAATACGGCATTGAGGATGTCTGCGTGAGCACCCTGACTCTGGTCGGCCCCAATGGTATCCAGGGCAAAGTGCCAATGCGTATGAACAAAGAGGAGATCGCTAAACTTCAGGCAAGTGCCAACGCACTGAAAGAAGTTATCAAACAGATAGAACTGTAGAAACAGGATGACTGTTCCGTATCCTTTGGTCCGCCAAGCGGGGACTATGAGGATACCGGACAGTTTCCGGGATTATTAGGAGGAACTATGAAGTACAGTTATTATCCGGGGTGTACCCTGAAGACAAAAGCAGTAGAACTGGACGCTTATGCCAGAGCTTCTGCAAGGGCACTGGGATTTGAACTGGAAGAAATTGAAAACTGGCAGTGCTGCGGCGGCGTTTATCCGCTGGGGTCTGACGAGATCGCCACAAAACTTTCTTCCGTCCGTGCTCTCAATGAGGCCAAAGAAAAAGGCCAGGATCTGGTAACACTCTGTTCGGCCTGTCATCATGTGATCAAACGTGTCAATGATGATATGAAGAATGTAGATGACATTCGTACCAGAGCAAATAATTATATGCAGTTAGAAGAACCCTATGCGGGTGAGACAACAGTGCTCCATTTTCTGGAGGTGCTCCGTGACCGCATAGGTTTCGATACGTTAAAGGAGAAAGTGACAGCTCCGCTCACAGGAAAGAAGATAGGCGCTTATTACGGATGCCTGCTTCTTCGTCCAAGTGGACTTCTGGAATTTGATGATCCGGAGAATCCGGCTATCATTGAGGATTTTATTCGGGCCATCGGAGCAGAGCCTGTTATTTACCCATACAGGAATGAGTGCTGCGGCGGTTACATATCCCTGAAAGAAAAAGAGATGTCAAAAACCATGTCTGACAAGATCATGGACAGCGCATCCGGCTTTGGAGCTGATATGCTGATCACAGCATGTCCGTTATGCCTGTATAACCTGAATAAGAGCACCAGCGGCAGCAAGCTTCCTGTATTTTACTTTACAGAGCTTCTGGCAGAGGCTCTCGGCGTGAAAGAGGAGGCAGCAAAAGCATGAATACCCCAAAGAAACAGGCTGAAATGATAAAGGAAATCAGCGGCGTCAATCCGCTGAAATGTATGAAGTGCGGCAAATGTTCTGCGTCATGTCCATCCTACAATGAAATGGACATCAAACCGCATCAGTTTGTATCCTATGTGCAGAATGAAGATATCGAATCCCTGGTAAATTCAAAATCCCTTTGGAAATGTCTCTCCTGCTTTGCATGTGTGGAGCGCTGTCCAAGGGATGTGAAACCGGGAAAACTCATTGACGCGGCAAGACAGCTGGTTGTCCGTGAAAAGGGCGGGGATTACCTGACAGCCGATGAAATCCCTGAGCTTTTGGACCCAGAACTTCCACAGCAGCTTTTAGTCAGTGCATTCAGAAGATACAGGAGGTGAGGTTTAAGTGCAGAGAATAGGTGTATTTGTCTGTCATTGCGGCAGCAACATCGCCGCTACGGTAGATGTTAAAAAAGTAGTGGAAATGGCTAAAATGGAACCGGGCGTTGTCCATGCGGAGGATTATCAGTATATGTGTTCCGAGGCCGGGCAGTCCAAGATCGCAGAGGCCATCAAAAATGAAAAACTGACAAGACTTGTGGTATGTTCCTGTTCACCGCGTATGCACGAGACCACTTTCCGCAAGGCAGCGGAGAGAGCCGGCCTGAACCCATACATGGTGGAGGTTGCCAACATCCGTGAACATTGTTCCTGGATCCACAAGGATATGGAGGAAGCCACCAAGAAGGCTGTTATCCTTGCCAGAGCGGCAATTGCGAAAGTAAATCTGAACGCATCCCTGAAGCCAGGCGAAAGTCTCGTCACAAAACGAGCTTTGGTCATCGGCGGCGGTATTGCAGGTATCCAGACTGCACTTGATATTGCAGAGGCCGGATACGAAGTGGATATTGTGGAGAAGACTCCGAGTATTGGCGGAAGGATGTCACAGCTTGACAAGACCTTCCCCACCCTTGACTGTTCTGCCTGTATCCTGACACCGAAAATGGTGGAAGCGTCTGCCCATGAGAAAATCAACATTTATACATACAGTGAAGTGGAAAAGGTTTCCGGCTTCGTGGGTGACTTTACTGTGGATATCCGCAAGAAAGCCAGAAGTGTGGATATGGACAAGTGTACAGGCTGCGGCGTATGCCAGGAAAAATGTCCGTCCAAGAAGAATTCCAATGAGTTCAACAGGGGCCTGAACACAAGAAGCGCCATCTACACACCGTTTGCCCAGGCAATCCCCAATGTTCCCGTTATTGACAGAGAGAACTGTATCAAGTTCAAGACAGGTAAATGCGGTGTCTGCGCAAAAGTATGTCAGGCAGGTGCCATTGATTATGAGCAGAAGGATGAGATCCTCACAGAGAAGTACGGTGCCATTGTAGTTGCCACCGGTTTTGACACCATCAAGCTGGACAATTACGATGAGTACGCGTACAACCAGAGCAAGGATGTCATCACATCCCTGGAACTGGAACGTATCATGAATGCGGCAGGACCCACAAAGGGCCATCTAGAGCGTATGTCTGACGGAAAAGCTCCGAAGAATATGGTATTTATCCAGTGTGTAGGCAGCCGCTGTGCAGATAAGAGAGGTAAGAGCTACTGCTCTAAGATCTGCTGTATGTATACTGCAAAACATGCCATGTTGATCCGCGATAAATATCCGGATGTGAACGTGACTGTATTTTACATTGATGTCCGTACCCCGGGCAAAAACTTTGATGAGTTCTACAGAAGAGCGGTGGAGGAATATGGTGTGAACTACATCAAGGGCCAGGTGGGTAAAGTCGCTCCCCAGCCAAACGGACAGTTATTAGTACAGGGCGTTGACCTCATTGATAACAAGCAGATCCTCATGGAAGCAGATATGGTAGTTCTTGCTACCGCTATTGAGCCGGATCCTTCTGTCAGAAAGATTGCCACCATGCTCACAGCCAGCATTGACACCAACAACTTCCTCACAGAAGCACATCCCAAGCTTCGCCCGGTGGAATCCCCCACAGCAGGTATTTTCCTGTCAGGCGTATGTCAGGGACCAAAGGATATCCCGGAGACAGTTTCTCAGGCAGGGGCTGCAGCAGTGAAAGCCATTGGACTCCTTGCAAAGGATAAACTGATGACTAACCCATGTACAGCCAAGTCCGACGAACTTCTCTGTAACGGATGCTCTACCTGTGCAAATGTGTGCCCGTACGGTGCCATCACTTACGAGGACAAAGAGGTGAATGACCAGGTCATCCGTGAGACACGCCGCATTGCAGTGGTGAACAACGCACTTTGTCAGGGATGCGGTGCATGTACCGTTGCCTGCCCGTCAGGAGCCATGGACTTACAGGGATTCTCCAACAGACAGATCATAGCGGAGGTGGATGCAATATGTCGATAGAAGCAAAAGAAGAATTCAGACCTAAAATTGTGGCATTCTGCTGTAACTGGTGCAGCTATGCAGGCGCGGACCTGGCCGGAAGCAGCCGTCTTTCCTACCCTGCAGACGTTAAGATCATCCGTGTGCCCTGTTCCTGCCGTGTAAATCCTATGTTCATTTTACGGGCATTTGAAAAAGGCGCTGACGGCGTGATCCTCTGCGGATGTCATCCGGGAGACTGCCACTACAGCACAGGAAATTACTATGCCAGAAGGCGTATGACACTTTTATTCTCCATGCTTGACTATATCGGTGTGGAAAACGGACGTACCCGTGTGGAATGGGTGTCCGCAGCGGAGGGCGTTAAATTCTCCACGACCATGAATGAGTTTGTGGAAAAAGTCCGCTCTCTGGGCAAGAACGTAAGATTGGAGGATTTGAGATGCAGGAAGTAGTGAGCCGTGCAAAAGAGCTGTTAGCGGACGGTACCGTAGCCCGTGTCCTCGGCTGGAAAGCGGGAGACCTGCCTTACAATCCGGAACCGGCGTATTTTGAAAAAGAAGAAGACTTTGAAAACTTTGTATATAACGGGTTCTGCGGAGCCAATTTGAGCAAATATATGATCGAGGCCTCCAAGCTGGAGGGAAAAACCCTGGTATGTCTGAAGCCCTGTGATACTTACAGCTTTAACCAGCTCATCAAGGAACACAGAGTTGACAGAGACAAAGCCTATATTATCGGTGTCGGCTGCAAAGGCAAGCTGGATATTGAGAAGATCAAGAGCATGGGGATCAAGGGAATCCAGAACATTTCCGGTGCGGAGATCACAGACGAAGCAGATATCCTTACCATCCAGACTCTCTATGGAGAGAAAACATGTTCTTACGCGGATGCAATGCTGGAGAGATGCCATGTGTGCAAAGGAAAAGAGCATAAGATCTACGATGAAATAATAGGGGAATCCAAAGAGACAAAGGATGCGGAACGCTTTGACGGTGTGGCTGCCATTGAAGCCATGAGCCCGGAAGAGAAATTTGCGTTTTTCCAAAAGGAACTGAGCAAATGTATCCGCTGCAATGCCTGTAGAAATGTATGTCCTGCATGCAGCTGCAGAAAATGTGTATTTGACAGTAATAAGTTCGACAGTTCCCAGAAGGCCAATGTGGATTCCTTTGAAGAGAAAATGTTCCACATCATCCGGGCCTTCCACGTGGCGGGACGCTGTACAGACTGCGGTGAGTGCAGCCGTGTATGTCCCCAGGGAATACCGCTTCATCTGTTCAACCGGAAATTCATCAAGGACATTGATGAGTTCTACGGGGAATATCAGGCCGGTGAAGACACAGATTCAAAAGGACCGCTGACAGACTTTACATTTGAGGATGTAGAGCCGGGTATTGTGGCAGAAAGGGGATAATGTATGTATAAGATAGCAAAAGAAAATCTGGCGGCATTATTCCAGTTAATTGCCGGCACTCAGGAATTATATCTGCCTGTAAAAGTGAGCGGACAGGTGAACTTCAGAGCCTGGAGCGAGGATGCAGAGGTGGCCCTTGATACACTGAAGACAGTGAAATCCCCCAAAGACGCATTTTTCCCTCAGAGTGAAGATCTGTATACCTGTAAAAAGGATGGAAAAAAACTGACGGTTGAGCCGGAAGCACTGAAAGAACAGGATTTTGTGGTATTTGGAATGAGAGCCTGTGATGTAAAAGGTGTGGAGGTTTTAGATAAAGTATTTTTAGCTGACCCGGTGGATTCTTTCTATGCCGCAAGACGTGAGCACGGAACCATTGTGGCCATGGCGTGTCATGAGCCGGAGGAAACCTGCTTTTGTAAGGTATTCGGTGTGGACTGTGCAGAGCCTGTGGCAGATGTGGCTGTATGGATGGTGGGAGATGAGCTTTACTGGAAATCTCTCACTGAGAAGGGGGAAACCCTCACAAAATCTGTGGAGAGCCTTCTGACCAAAGCAAATGCAGCAGACGAGAAGACAGTGGAGGAAGAGAAAGCTTCCATCCGCGCCATTGTTGAGAAACTTCCGTATTCAAACCTTTCCCTGGAAGGATGGAATGGGGAGGCATTAGATGAAAAATTTAACTCTGAGCTTTGGGAAGAGCTGTACAAACCTTGTCTGGCCTGTGGTACATGTACCTTTGTATGTCCTACCTGCCAGTGCTATGACATCAAGGATTACGACACAGGACATGGAATCAAGAGATACCGCTGCTGGGATTCCTGCATGTACTCTGATTTCACCATGATGGCACACGGAAATAACCGTACAAGTCAGATGCAGCGTTTCCGTCAGAGATTCATGCATAAGCTGGTATACTTCCCGGCAAATAACGATGGGATGTATTCCTGTGTAGGCTGCGGCAGATGTGTAGAAAAATGCCCGGCTTCCTTAAATATTGTGAAAGTTATCAAGTCCTTTCAGAAACAGGGAGGTGACAAATAATGAGCGAATGTACCTGTCATAAAAATTATACGCTGGATACCCTGATCCCCCAGGTGGGAGTTATCACAGATATCCGCCAGGAGACACCGGATGTAAAGACCTTCCGCGTGAATGCGCCGGAGGGCGGCAAACTTTTTGAGCATATGCCGGGACAGTGTGCCATGGTGTGTGCACCGGGCATCAGTGAAGGTATGTTTTCCATTACTTCCTCACCGACCAATAAAGAATTCCAGGAATTCAGCATCAAGAAGTGTGGTATCCTTACCGATTATCTCCACAGCCTTGAGGTTGGAGATGAGATCACAGTGAGAGGACCTTACGGAAACCATTTCCCGGTAGAGACAGAATTAAAAGGGAAAAACCTGCTGTTTATCGCGGGCGGTATCGGCCTTGCGCCTCTGCGTTCGGTGATCAACTATGTACTTGACAACAGAGAGAACTACGGCACTGTGGATATCCTTTACGGTTCCCGTTCCGCAGACGACCTGGTTCAGTTAAAAGAGATCCAGGAAGTATGGATGAAGACAGAGGGTGTGAACGTATATCTGACGATTGACCGGGAACAGGAAGGCTGGGACGGTCATGTGGGATTTGTACCTAACTACTTAAAAGAGGTGGGATTTACCACTGACAAGACAGCCCTTGTCTGCGGACCGCCGATCATGATCAAATTCGTGCTGGCAGCTCTGCAGGAGATGGGATTTTCCAAAGAGCAGGTGTACACTACACTGGAACTGCGTATGAAATGCGGTGTCGGAAAATGCGGCCGCTGCAACATCGGTTCTAAATATGTATGTAAAGACGGACCTGTTTTCCGCTGTGACGAGATAGATGAGTTACCGAACGAGTATTGATTAGCAATGAGCAGTGCGCCGGAGCGTACAAGCTGGCAGCGTTGTGCTTGCACATAAGCGGACGGATTGGACGCTCTGGCATAGGGCGAAGGCCCTCAACCGAGATGAAAGGATTGGTACCTAAAATGGAAAAAATGGTAAATGTATATTTTTTCGGCAAGAGATACAGTGTGCCTGCGGATCTGACGATCATGACAGCCATGGAATACGCCGGATATACTCTGAAAAGAGGCTGCGGCTGCCGTCATGGTTTCTGCGGAGCATGTGCTACAATTTATAGGATCAAAGGAATCAACGAGCTGAAGACCTGCCTTGCCTGTCAGACACAGGTGGAGGAAGGTATGTATGTGGCGAGTATTCCTTACTTCCCAACTGACAAGAGAACATATGAAATAGAAGAGATCAAACCTACACAGCAGATCATGATGGAGTTATATCCGGAGATCTATAGCTGTATCGGATGTAATGCCTGTACAAAAGCCTGTACCCAGGATTTAAATGTTATGCAGTATATTGCCTATGCCCAGAGAGGTGAATTCGAGAAATGCGCGGAGGAATCCTTTGACTGCATCAGCTGCGGCTGCTGTTCCGTGAGATGTCCGGCTGGTATTTCTCATCCGATGGTGGGCCTTCTGGCAAGACGTCTTACAGGAAAATACATTGCGCCTGAGACGCAGCACCTGAAAAAACGTGTGGAGGAAATCCATGAAGGCGCGTATGATGAGCTGATCGAACAGGTGATGCAAAAGCCGATCACAGAAATGCAGGAACTTTATAACACAAGAGAGATTGAGAAATAGGGAGGGATACCATGTTTACACCAGAAATGCTTGAGTCCATCAAAAAGGTGGAAGCTACCAGAGACGAGCGTATGGGCATGGAACCCAGACGTATGACTGCTGATGAAAAAGATGCTCTCTTAAAGGCTTATCATCCTGATTACAGAGAAGACGGTTTTGCGGAGATTAAGATCGGGCCAAACAAAGGCCAGAAGGCACCTACAGAGCTGGGCAGCCTGCTTCACTCCAACAGCCATCTGTTAAATGTAGATATTGATCTGAATAAAGTAGATTATGATGTGGATGTGCTGGTGATCGGCGGCGGCGGAGCCGGTTCTTCCGCAGCCATCGAGGCTCACGAAGCCGGCGCCAATGTCATGATCGTGACAAAGCTGCGTATCGGTGATGCCAACACGATGATGGCAGAGGGCGGTATCCAAGCTGCTGACAAAGAGAACGATTCCCCGGTTCAGCATTATCTTGATGCGTTCGGCGGCGGCCACTTTGCAGCAAGACCGGAGCTGTTGAAAAGACTGGTCATGGAAGCACCGGACGCCATTAAATGGCTGAATGAACTGGGTGTAATGTTTGATAAAGACGCAGAGGGCAATATGGTGACAACCCACGGCGGCGGAACATCCAGAAAGAGAATGCATGCCTGCAAGGATTACTCCGGTGCAGAGATCATGCGTACACTCCGCGATGAGGTGCTGAACCGACAGATCCCCGTTGTGGAATTTACATCTGCAGTGGAGCTGATCAAAGATGAGAAGGGTCAGGTGGCAGGTGCTGTTCTTCAGAACATGGAGACAGATGATTACATGGTGGCAAGAGCTAAAACAGTAGTTATCGCCACAGGTGGTGCAGGCCGTCTCCACTATCAGAATTTCCCGACCTCCAACCACTATGGCGCAACGGCTGACGGACTGGTTCTGGGATACCGCGCAGGCGCTCCCCTTTTATATCAGGATACGATCCAGTATCACCCCACAGGCGTTGCCTATCCGGCACAGATTTACGGTGCGCTTGTTACAGAGAAAGTCCGCTCTCTGGGCGCTATGCTGATCAATGCAGAGGGTGAGGCATTCATGCATCCTCTTGAGACCCGTGATGTTGCCGCTGCGTCCATTATCCGCGAGTGCAGTGACAGAGGAAAAGGCGTTGAGACGCCTCTGGGCAGCGGTGTATGGCTGGATACTCCCATGATCGAGAGGATCGGCGGAGAAGGAACTATTGAAAAACGTATTCCTGCCATGCTTCGTATGTACATGAATTACGATATTGATATGAGAAAACAGCCTATTCTTGTATATCCAACTCTTCATTACCAGAACGGCGGTCTGGAAATTGGCGGAGACGGATTTACAAAGGCGATCAGCAACCTGCTGGTAGCAGGAGAAGCCGTGGGAGGAATCCACGGAAGAAACCGTCTGATGGGCAATTCTCTTCTGGATATTATTGTATTTGGCCGTAACGCAGGTAAGGCAGCGGCAGCCAGAGCAAAAGAGACAGAACTTGGCTCTATGACACTGGAGCATATTGAAAAATATGCAGAGGAACTGAAAAACGCAGGCATTGCTTCCGATGATGTATCTCCATTATTGCTTCCTAAGTATGCCCGTCATGAAAGATAACAAGTAAGACAGGAGAGTGAACGTATATGCGTGAAATAATGGCAAGCCAGATAACAGATGTCATTGAAAATCTTTGCATCCAGGCTAATGAGCATCTGCCTGAGGATGTAAAATGTGCGATCAAAAACTGCAGAGCCTGTGAAGACTGGGAAATCGCGCAGGGTGTGCTGGACAATATTATTGAGAATTTTGAGATCGCTGACGAACAGAATGTGCCAATTTGCCAGGATACCGGTATGGCATGTGTCTTCCTGGAAATCGGACAGGATGTGCACATCACAGGCGGTGATCTGAGTGAGGCTGTAAATGAGGGCGTACGCCGGGGATATGACAAGGGATATCTGAGAAAATCCGTAGTAAAAGACCCGGTTCGCAGAGGAAATACAGGTGACAATACACCGGCTATGATTTATACGGAAATTGTCCCGGGAGAGCAGATCAAGATCACCGTAGGTCCAAAAGGTTTTGGAAGTGAGAATATGAGTGCTATCCGCATGTTCAAACCGTCTGCAGGACTGCAGGGAATCAAGGATTTCATCCTGGAGACCGTTGAGTCGGCAGGCCCCAACCCATGTCCGCCTATGGTGGTAGGTGTGGGTATTGGCGGTACCTTTGACAAGGCAGCCCTTCTCGCAAAAAAAGCACTGATGCGCCCCATTGATTCTTTCAATGAAGACCCGTACTACGCAGACCTGGAAGTGGAAATGCTGGACAAGATCAACAAGCTGGGAATCGGCCCCCAGGGATTCGGCGGTAAGACCACAGCTATTGGCCTGAACATCGAAACCATGCCTACACATATTGCAGGTATGCCCTGTGCCATTAATATCAACTGCCACGTAACACGCCACAAAACGGAGGTGATCTAAATGGAAAAACATATTACACTGCCCCTTACCGAAGAGCTGGCGAAAACTCTTCATGCGGGAGATACCGTATATGTAACAGGAACCATCTATACCTCACGTGACGCAGGCCACAAGCGTATGTGTGAAGCACTGGCAAAAGGTGAGGAGCTTCCTTTTGACCCCACAGATGCCACCATTTATTATGTAGGGCCTACCCCGGCAAAACCGGGACAGGTCATCGGTTCCGCAGGCCCCACAACCAGCGGCCGTATGGATGCCTATGCGCCGACCATGATGTCCGTGGGAGCCAGAGGCATGATCGGAAAAGGTGCCCGTCTTCCGGAAGTCATTGAAGCCATGAAAAAATACAGCGGCGTTTATTTCGGAGCCATCGGCGGAGCAGGTGCGCTGCTTGCAAAATGTATCAAAAAGGCAGAGCTGATCGCATATGAAGATTTAGGCGCAGAAGCTCTGAGAAAATTATATGTGGAGGATATGCCCCTTTTTGTCATCATCGACAGTGAAGGAAAGAACCTGTACGAAGAGGGAAGAGCCGCATATCTGGCACAGCATAAAGAGTAAAATGAGAGAGGGAATGGAGAAAATATAATGACAAACTTATTAGAGGCGCTTATGATACTCTGCTTCGGCTTATCATGGCCGATCTCAATCCGCAAATCTTGGATTTCCAGAACAGCAAAAGGAAAGAGTCTGTTCTTTGAATTCTTTATCTGGATCGGTTACGTATTCGGTATTGCCCGTAAAGTAATCCTGTGGATGGAAGCAGGAGCGGCAGGAACATCACTTGACTGGCTGTTCTATCTGGGATGGTTCTTCTACATACTGAATATTGTGGAGATTTCCATTGATATGGCACTTTATTTCAGAAATGTAAAGTTGGATAAGGCGAGAGAAAAAGCCTGAGTTGCTAGGAAGCTGAGAGGCTGAATAGTAACGGCCTGAGATGTGCCAGTGAAAAGCAACCAGTGGTCAACATACAATAAAAAGGTATGGAGCAGAGGCCTGCCGCCCACAAGGCAGGCCTGTATATAGAAGTAGAAAAACCACCCCGTTTTGATATGCCCCTTGTCAAGTAGACAGGTGAAATATTTAAAACGAGGGGCTGATGAACGGCCACATTTTTGTGGCCGTTTTTCTATGCACACCATTTTTCTTTATATTTTTCGATTCGCTTGTTTTTAGGAATAGGGTATTCTTCTGGATGTTCAGCAGCGATTGCCTCATTCCTTACTTCTAACGGTGTCTTACAATGATACCTGTCTTGAGGACGTTCTGCGCTATAAAACTTCATATATTCCTTTATTGTATGTCTCAATGTCGTTTCATCAGTAATTTCATATATCTGATACATTTCTGATTTTATAATTCCCCAGAAACCTTCTGTGGGGCCATTATCAATACAGTGTCCTACTCTTGACATGGATTGTTCCATTTCATGTTCCTTTAGTTTCTTCTGAAACACTCTGCTAGTATATTGAAAACCTCTGTCACTATGAAAAATCGGCGTTGCGTTTGGATTGGAGATCACCGCCTTATCAAATGTTTTAAACACCAGTTGATTATCATTCCGGCTGCTGATCACATAGGAAACAGGGTATCGGTCATATAGATCAATGATTGCACTTAGATACAGCTTCTTTTTTTCGCCCGGTATTTTAAACTCAGTTACATCTGTAGACCATTTCTGGTTTGGTGCAGACGCATAAAAATCCCTGCATAGCTTGTTTTCTGCGGTTGTTTCCGGGGGAGAAGATGTGTATTTTTTCTTTCTGATTACAGATTGAATCCCCAGTTTCTTCATAATCCGATGTACCCGCTTTTTTCCATAAGCAGTATGGTTAAAGCGATCGATCCATGAAGTCATTCTTCGATAGCCTAAGATATGGCCAAAGCGTTGATCGTATTCTTTGATCAGTTCTGCCAGCTTAAGATTTTCCGATTCCTGTTTCGGAATCTCCCGGTCCAGCCATTTATAATAAGCCGCCCTTGAGATTTCAAGCTGTTTGCACATCCATGCAATGCTCCATTGCTCTGTTTCATGGAAATGTCTGATCGCTAAATATTTTGATTCGTAACGCAGCTTTCCAAGCTTCACATCCTTTCGAATTCTTTCACTTTTTTTAGTAGTTCAACAGCCTTATCCTTTTCTTCCAGCTGGCGTTTCAACCTGAGATTTTCCCGCCGTAAACGCTCCAGTTCATCCACTTCATCATCTGCTCTGTGATGGCCGCGTTTATCTGTTAAACCGTCTTCTCCATTCACATCATACTTTTTTACCCAGGAATAAACCTGGCTGTATGAAACGTTATAAATGAATGCAGTCCCTTTATGATCATGGTTATGTTTAATACAATACTCAACGATTTCTTTGCGTTCAGCAACGGTTGTTTTTCTTCTGGCCTCTGCCATATAGACCTCCCTTTTCGGAACATAATCCTTAAGTTCTCTATTGGCATTATAACTCACAACCCATTGGCTGAGTACCCTTCTTGAAGAAATGTTATATTTAGCAGCGATATCATCTACGCTTCCATCACCAGATAAAACCGCTTCGACACACATGGTTTTAAAATCGGATGAGTAAGAAGCATTCCCCGTTTTACGGATAAATGCCCCGATTCCATGAATTCTGTATTTAGCAACCCACTCTTTCAATGTTTTACACCCGATATTATATTTAGTGGCTAAATAATTATAGGAACCCGATCCATCAAGGTATTCCTGTGACACCTTTGCACGGAATTCCGAAGTATGAGGGGATTTGGACATAAAAATACCTCCTAAGTAGATTTTGGTTATTTATCTTGTCTACTTAAGAGGTATCATATCATTTCTGGTCAAAGCGTAGAGGTGGTTTTTTACCGCCTGGTTCTAAGATTCAGACTGGTCACATAAACTGATACAGAATGTGACCGGGGGCCGGACATGAACAGACAGAAATGGAAAAAATATGGTTTTATGGCAGAGGTCATTGTGCTGACCCTGACAGCAGCGCTTTGCTGGAGAGATGTCTCACAAGGCGCCTTTGCCGCCGGACGTGGCACAGCCCAGGCAGAAAATAATTCCGCATCAGAAAGTGCAGAGGATTCCGGAACGGACAGTGCGGAGAAGGACTACATAAAGTGGGTGGACTTCCATGTGACAAGTGAAGCCATGCGGCAAGCCTGTGCCTATGATGTGGACACCTATGGGCAGGAAGGCCATGTTAACTGGGTGGATCTGCTGGCTTATCTGGGAGCCAGATACGGCGGTGATTTCAAGCAGTATAAGGCAAAAGACATGGATGAGATTGCCGAAAGGCTCCAAAAAGGCGAGACTACAGTGGAAAAACTGTCCGCTGAGATCAAATCTTTTGACTACTACCGGGAAGCCTATGGCGCAGTTCTGGATGGGTTGGTTGGAGAATATCAGATAGAGGCAGAGGACCAGGGAAAGGTAAGCTGGACAAAAAAGTACGGCCTGAAGGGTTTCAGTCCTATAGCAAAAAGTTTTCCCTATAACGATTATGATGATTTTGGTGTGGCGAGAAGCTATGGGTATAAGAGAGAGCACCTGGGACATGACATGATGGGGCAGACTGGAACACCGATACGAATAAAATATAGAATGACATTAAAAAATAATGTGAATCCCATCATTGCTGCAGATACACTTCTTTACAGCCTTTTTTATCAATTCATTTTTTTCCTGATAACTCATAAATTCAAAGTTTTCAAGGAGACAACAGATGTAATCATAGATTATGTCTTTTGTCTCTTTTTCTGATTGAACAATTTTGTTATTCTGCATTGCGGAGTAAAGGCTACTTTCCAATTTGGCTTTGTTTGCGTCCAACTTTTCTATTTGTTTGATGATGTAAGCCGCAGCAGTAGAGCTACTATTTTCCGATAAAGTATTTGTGAGGTTTTCAATAGCTTGTTCAATTGATTTTAATTCAGCCTCGATCTTGTTGATATCGACAAAATCTAATTCCGTAGTCCTCACTTTGATCATATCAGGATTTGACTTGATCTGCATGAGCTTTTTAATAAAAGCATCGTCTATGGTGTCAACCCGAATATATCCTGTATCACATACATTTTTTCCTTCGCGGGCCATGCGCGCGCAATAATAATATGAAAACTGGTTGCCGTTTTTTACATAAGTCCGAATATCCATTCGTGCGCCGCAGCTACATTTTAGGACACCTTTGAGTATCCCAACTTCGTATTTATTTGAGCGGTAAAATTTGTTCACACCGAACCGGTTCTGAACAGCGATCCAATCCTCGGCAGCTATAACCGGCTCATGGATGCCGACAGATATGGTATACTTATCGTTTATTACACGTTTATCGGATTGTTTTGTTTTACCATAACTGACAAGTCCTTTTGTGCCGTCAAAAAACAGTTTGTCCGGTACAGTGTGACCACGCTCTTTAAAATAATCATAGGCTGCAGCACTATTTGAGCAATAAACAGGATTTGACAAAATGCAATAAATCTGAGAGGTGCTTAAGAATTTCCCACTTTCTGTACGAAGCCCATGATCCCGGCAGTAGCGTTCCAGCGCGGTTATGGTATACCCTTCCAGATACATGTTGTACAGCATTTTTACAAGTCCGATTCGTTCATCTTCCACGACAAGAAAAGAATGCTCTTTTCCGTCCACGGTTTTTCTGATTGAGGACATGCCTGCAGGCAGTTTTCCGCCGGTCCATTTCCCGGAAGCACCCAGGGAATGCATATTGTCAGCGACACGTTCTGAGGTACTTTCTCTCTCAAATTGTGAAAAGGCAGCGAGAATATACATTACAGTCCTACCGATCGGGGTAGAAGTATCAAAAGATTCCTTAACAGACAGGAATGTGACATTATGTGCGTGCATAATATCATACATTTCCGAGAACTCACTGACATTTCTACTGATTCTATCAAGACGATAAACCATAACCACATCAAGGAGGTTAGATTTCACATCACGCATTAATTCCTGGAAGGATGGGCGCTTTGTATTTTTGCCAGAGAAACCTTCATCCTTTCCATAGACACGGAAATCAAGCTGCTCACCTTTATACATTATTTTAGCATATTCTTTGCAAAGTTTGATTTGGACTTTTATTGATTCACTGTTATCCCGGTATACAGATTTCCGGGGATATATGCCTATTACCATATGATCACCTCAAAAAAGGGTATAAAAAAACACCCTATTCAAATGCATGGATGTATGATAATATATATGTGTCGTATACGCTTATCATACATCATTGTATTGATAGGTTACACTAAACCGTTCCGGTTGCAGCCTGGGACGGTTTTTTATTACAATGAAAGAGTTTTTAAAAATGCGCTGACCTTACTTATATTTCTGTAATGAATTCCGGAACAAGCAGATAAAACAGCACACAAAATACAAACGATAGTTATAGACAAGCTGATTGTCATGGACACAAGGACCATTAAAAAAGCCAGGATCATAATGATATAGAATAAAGCGGTGTATACTTTAAAATATTTAATGTTCAAATATTTTTTAGCAGATGAAAACTTTATCATATTGGCATCATCAGAAATAATATCGCCGTTATCATAATATTTAAGATATTTTGCAGCATATCGCCATCCTTCGGATTTTGCAGATGATATATCATAGCATTTCAGATAACGCCTATCAGATATAGTTAAAGATTCAGGATCACTTTCGGATTTTTGTATCAACTCATCAATTTTGTTGATCCGAGTCAAAAGTGATGATACACCAGGAGTATCTGTTGACGAAGGAGCAGCAGGCCGGGAACTGTGACCAGAGTTACTTTTAATGAGATCATCCACGGACACAGTAGTTTTATTATATACTTTATTGTACACAGCCTTTTTAGGGTCATTTATATATCCCATGCCCTTTTTGCCATATAACGGATTTACAGACTTTTTAATGGATCGCTTCACTTTTGCGGTCGTACGGGCCTTTACTCTTGACTTGACATTAGGTTTTCTAACACCCATTTTCATTTGTAGTTCACCCCATTTCCATCATTAACTTGCCTCATCAAAACTGAGGTCTGCCATTGCATCACGTAAACCTTCAAGAACTTCATGTTGTTCGATATACTCTATCCACTTATAAGAGATGCCGGATTTTATCTCTCGTTTAAGGGTATCATATAAAGGCTGCATGGCCTTTTTCCACATTTCATTTGTGGCTTTTTGCACTTTATTTTCATTCCACCGGCTTTTTACAGGTCTTTTCTGATTTTTTAAATGCTGATATGCAGCAGCTTTTTCCATAAAAACCTCATACCCATCAAAGTTGTTTTCAAGATATTCCAAAAATTCTTTGTATGTCATATGTTATCACCTCCCTTAAAATTTCCCTCTTAGTTCAACGACCTTGCCAAGTATACGCACTGGTTTTTCTATTATTTCACGGTTGTCATAAAACATGGGGTTATAGCTAGGGTTATTTGATATGAGTTCAATGCCATCACGGAGTTTGCGGAGCCTCTTACAGGTGGCTTCATCACCGTTTATAGTAGCGATAATAATGTCACCGGATTCGGCGTCGTCTTGCCTTTTGACAATAACGACATCACCGTCCATGATTCTGGGTTCCATGCTGTTACCGTGAATTTTCAGACCAAAGTATTCCCCAGTAGCTGCCATTTCTTCGGAAATCTCCTCGGTGTCTATAATATCCTCAATTGCCTCTATAGGTATTCCAGCAGCAACGCACCCTAAGACATTAATCGTTACGCCTTTTTTCTTTTCTTTAGTCCCGTTCTCAATAGGGCGAACATTATTGTCCCATCCCATGAGGTAAGCGGGAGAGGTGTTAAGGGCTTCGGCAATTTTTAAAATTTTGTCGCGCTTCATATTAGCAATCATACCAGTTTCCCATTTTCTTACGGTGCTTTTGCCAACCCCTACCTTGTTACCGAGTTCTTCTAAAGTCATATCTTTTTCCAAACGCAAAGCTTTTATTTTTTCACCCATATCCATATACATCTCACCTCACATTCTATAAAGGCATTATATCATAGATGTGTCTTTTATGCAACGTTAATACACGGAGAAAGAAAAAAGTGTCTTTTAAGACAAATTTGTGTTGACAGTAAATGCTATTTGTGATAAGGTAAAAGTGTCTTAAACGACACATAAGTGGAGGTGATAAAGATGGACGAAGAGAAGTTAAGAGAAATTATGAGAAAACAGGGAGTGACCGTAGAAGATATGTGCGTGTATCTAGACATAAGTCGTTCGGCTTTTTACAGAAAATGCAAAGGAATAACACAATTCACCCAGGGAGAAATTGAAGGAATAGTAAATAAATTAAAATTAAATTCTCCAATGGGGATTTTTTTTAAAGAGAAAGTGTCATAAAAGACACAATC
>ERZ791934.1176-NODE-1176-length-27520-cov-3.920881_pt1 | contig 27520 bp, 23 predicted proteins | sample MGYA00510125_ERZ791934 | MGnify/ENA primary metagenome ERZ791934 (study PRJEB30046, sample SAMN00993240) | human gut metagenome | study: EMG produced TPA metagenomics assembly of the A metagenome-wide association study of gut microbiota in type 2...
CTTCCCGGAGGGGCAGATTTTGATCGACGATCACGCCCCTTCTGCCCGACGCGACATGAAGGGAGACGGGCAGGTCCTCTGCTGCGACAACACCGTCTTCACTGAGGGCCACCATTCGCTCGATGATGTTCTTCAGCTCCCGCACGTTGCCGGGATAATCATAATTTAGCAGGACCGACATGGCGGAGTCCTCCACCTTGACGATCTTTTTCTTCTGCTCCATCTCGATTTTGCGCAGGAAGAAATCGATTAGGCCGGGCAAATCTTCTTTTCTCTCTCTGATGGGAGGAATAACCATGGTCAGCGTATTGATTCTGTACAACAGATCCTCTCGAAATCTGCCGCTTGCAATCTCGCTCTCCGGCATTTTATTCGTTGCGGAAATCAATCTCACATCCAGATCGATGGACTTGTTGCTGCCGATCCGTTCAATCTTCTTGTTCTCTAAAACACGCAGCAGCTTCCCCTGCAGGCTCAGAGGCAGATCACAGATTTCGTCCAGAAAAAGGGTGCCAAAGTTTGCCTCTTCAAACTTGCCGATTCGTTTTGCCATCGCGCCGGTAAAGGCGCCTTTCTCGTGACCGAACAGTTCTGATTCGATGACACCTTCCGGGTATGCCTGGCAGTTGATGGGCACAAAAGGCTCTTTGCAGCGGCCGCCTCTGCTGTGGATGTAGTTGGCGAAAACTTCTTTACCCACCCCTGACTCGCCCAGCAGTAATACGTTGATATTGGTATTCGCCGTCTTGTCACAGAGATCCAACAATTTGAGAAAAGTCTCGTTTTGGGACTGCAGGAACATATTTTCGCTGTTCTGGTTTTTCAGCAGAATATTGCTCTTCTCTTCCAACCGTTTCAGCTTTGCCAGCCGTTCGACTTTGATTATCAGTTCTTCCAGATCATTGCTCTTTACAAAATAGTCCTTTGCGCCGTATTTGATGGTGTCCACCGCGCTTTCGATGGAACCGTAAGCCGTCATAACGATGATATCCAGATCCAGGCTGCTGCCAGTCAGCTCCTTGATCAGTTCTTCACCGTCCATCTCCGGCATACGCAGATCGGTGATGACCAGATGGACTTCGTGATCTCTGACAAATTCTATCGCTTCCCGGCCGTTGGAGCAGGCGTCTGTGTGATACCCTGCTCCGTCTAAAATCAAGGAAACCACCTTCTGATATTCTGGTTCATCATCCACGATCAAAATTCTGTATCCGGCTTTGCTATTCATCTTCTGTCCTCCTTGTCGGTATTTCAATATAAAAGGTCGTGCCCTCTCCTTCTGCGCTTTCTGCGCGGATATTTCCTCCGATCTGCTCCAGCTGCGAACTGATGATATAAAGCCCCAGCCCTGTGCCCTGCTCTTTATCTGTATAAAATGGATTGAAAATCTTCAAAAGTTTCTCACTGCTGACACCGCAGCCGTTATCTCTGAATAGGATATGCACCGCGTCTTCTTCTGCGGCAGCGCGGATCTCAATTCTTCCCTGCCGCTCCACCTTTTCGAGAGCCTCGATGCTGTTGTTGAGCAAATTGATGATGATCATTTTCATCAAGTCCTCATTGAGATAGACGGGAACACTTCTTCCTGATTCCAGGCAATAGTCGCAGGTGATGTTCCTCTTTGTCATCTGTTCTTTTTCCAGTCGCAGAATGTTGCTGATCAGCTCGTCCAGATCCACTTCCTGACACTCGTCGCTGGACAGCTTGGAGAATTTCAGCAGACTTTCAATCAAGCCGTTAATGCGGTTGATCGAGTCGTTAATCACTGCCACAGCGTGCGTTCCATCTTCTCCGGTGCAGAAATTTCTGATCAGGTACATGTAGCTTCTGATTAATCCCAGCGGATTTCTGATCTCATGGGCAAGGCCCGCGGAAAGCTGCCCTACGGCGATCATCTTCTCTTCCTGGATATTTCTGATTTCGTTGATATACCTGCGGGTGCAGTCCTCTAGTATGTAAAGCCGCTTCTGCTCGTCGGTCAGGTCGATGGTCTTTTTGATGTAATAGTGCTGATCCAGCCGGAACACCTTTTCATCGTCTCTGTCAAAGAAACGCTGCAGCGCGCTGTTCTCTGAGACTGAAGTCTTCTGCAGCTGCTCCTTGGCTGCACCCGTAATCCTGCAAAGCTCCCGGTTGACCTCGTTGATGGTGCCATCTTCTTCTGCGATGATCAGCCCCCGGTCCAGGGTATCGATGATCAGCCGCAGCTGCTCTTTGCTGTGCAGCAGTTCCCTGGTCTTGTCCGTCACCTTCTTTGCCGTCGAAAGGTTCCATACGGTAAAGGCTACAAGAGAGATCAGGAAACTCAAGGCAACCTTATAGATAAAGTCCACTTCCTGCATATCCACCATCTCCGGCTCCAGAACCCCGAACCACTTGCTTTGGGTCTTCGCAATGAGATTTTTCTTTTTCATGGACAGGATTCCCTTATTGAAAGCGCTGAGCAGTTGTTTCTGTGATTTTTCTATAGCAATGCACACTTCTTTCCTTGAAAAGGAATACTTTAGGAACCTGTAATATTGATCCGTCCGTTTCTGATTCAAGTGATAGGATATCTTGGTCTCGTCTCCGGCAACCACTTCTACCCGGTCGGTTTTCAGCATGTCCAGGGCCTGGTCAAAATCCTCCGCATAGACGATCTGGATGTTCTTATGCCCGTAAAGTTCCTTGATTCTGTCAGCAGAATCCGCCTCTGTCCGTTCCACGGCAATGCGCACATCTTTGATATCCTTGATATTCTGAAATGAAGATTCGTCTTTGACCAGCATCTTTCCGTGCATGATGTAAAGGGGTTCCGTAAAAAAGTAGTCGTCTGCCGGCAGATCTCCTCGTTCAGCAATGACTGCCTGGAATTGTTTCTGCTGCAGCCCTCTCGCCAGAGCCTCCGTCCGCTCCAATTTGACGGAGATTGCATTTTCTACTTCTATAGAAAGCTGCGAGAGAAAATCAATCAAGATGCCGTCATTCTCGTCCTCCTCGTTGACAAAAGAGAGCGGCAGATCGTTGTACTTAACGCCGCAGACGAGATCCGTATCATTGAGGTAGTCTTGTTCCTCTTTCGTCAGTGCAAAGCTGTATTTGATGAAATCAATCCAATTCAGATTGTATCTGATCAAAACGTCCAGCGCCCCGGCAAAGGCCGTCACCAAAACACTGCCTGCAATCAGAAAGGCGAGTCCTCGTTTCATAATCCACCTGCTTCCTTGGGAAAATCTTATCCACAGTATAGCAGAAAACTCGGCTACCTGCATCAAAAAATCGTCACTTATTAATCCAAGTCTCTGGATTGGACAGCAGGGTCTGGACACCGTCAAGGAACGCCGAAACATGATAACCGTCAGCCACGGCATGGTGGGTAGTGATGGAATAAGGCATCAGACGTCTTCCATGGCGGGTGAAATATTTTCCTGCCTGAATCACAGGAAAATAACAATCGCTTTGTGCATAAGGGATCGGACAGTAGTGGGTAAATTCTATCCAGGGCACCATGCCGATCATACAGCTATTTGCCGGCGGCTCCTCCGGTTTCGCCAGAATACCGTGATTGTTTTTATACTGTTTCATATCCTCTTCATAATTCCGTGAAAATACTGCGAAACTGTCTGCATATGCAATCCACATATTCGACATGGTCTTATCATCTTCATGCAAAACAGCGAAAGACGGATGAAGTACATCGAAATATCCCAGTTTGCCGTCAACTGTGGTAATCCTGAATTCCTTCTGCATAGTTAGTTGTTTTAAAGTGGTATAAAGGTAGGCGGCAAAAAAGTACCCTCCCTCCTGTTTGATCGATTCATAAGTCTCTGTAATGTCCATCTCTACGGTCATGGAATAACCGGTGGGCAGCATTTTCGTAAAATAGTAAAAATACGGCTGTCTTTCCCAGGCTGTCATGTCAATGGGATGGAAGGTTTCGTTTATCTTTTTCATAATTTTATCTCTCCTTTGCAGCTAGTATACACAATCTCAGATGGAGAGACAATCAACGCTCCGTAGACAGCAGATTCACTGCGTAAAAAATCCACCAGCCTCTTATGGCAGTGGATTTGAGAAATTTATAAAGCATATGTGCATCTCTTTTTAGTTTTATATTATACTAATATATAATCAAGTTGCATTGGTGTCGGCCGCAAAGACTAAACTTCGAGCCCCCGTACACACCACAACCATAGCAATTAAAAAAATTGCACAACCTCTTTTCTACTTACCTATTTCAAATCTTCCAATAATGGTTTTTCCGTCTTGTGAATACATGTTGAGCACTCTAACATCTACGTTGCTATAAGCAAGTGCCTCTTTGATTGTATGAGGTTCTTGATTCAAGTCTGATGCTTTAATATATCCATATTTCCCGTTAGAATTTTCGACAAGTATTAAATCTGGTTCATCGGTTGCCTCAGCATTTTCAGGAATATTCGGACCATATGTCTCCCCAAACTCGTTAATGGGATATCCTCCCTTTCTTATCTCCTCTAGTGTAACGATTTTTAAACCATTTTCTTGATCCGAATCATTAACACTTACAAAAGGCTCATTGCTTTTATAGCCGTGTATCCCTATTCCACATGCAATAACCAATACAAATGTAATGCCTAGAAGATACTGTTTTTTTATAAGGGTTCCCTCCTCCCATTTGATTCTACATCCCTTTTTTGAAGCATAATAATATTCAGAATTTTCTTCATCTTTACTCATATTATCACTTTTTACGCTATTTGTCAATTTACACTGGGTCAAGAAGATTAAAAGTCTGCTTCATAAATGATAATGTTTTAAGTAGGTGAAAAGAAAATGCCCTATATATGACCCTGCTGGGAAACTGCATCAGATAGAAAATCATCTGAAATTCCTACTTCAAAAATCATAAGTTATAATTCTTGTGGATATCTACAAATGACAACTACAAGTTAACAAAAAGCCCAGAAAACTTTTTTCACAGTTTTCCAGGCTTTACTTGCTCTTGTTAAATTCTCTCTACGCCGATTCCGGTCTTATGGCCGTTGAGGTCAAACTCACTGAGGCCGTCTTTCTTTTCGATGGCGACAGCAAGGGTTTCCTTCTTGATATAATCCTCGAATGCATCTACAGCTTTCTGTACGTCCTCATCCGCGTCTACGAAGATTTTGATGTTATCCATCATCTCGTAATCTTCCTGTTTCCGCATCTGCTGTACCTTGGAAACCAGCTCTCTTGCCAGTCCCTCTGTAGCCAGTTCAGGCGTAACCGTCGTATCTAAAATGGTGAACACGTTATTCTCCATGGCGACGGCAAAACCGTCTTTTGCGCTGATTCTCACATCGACAAAGTCCTTCTCGATGTTAAAGTCTTCGCCGTCCAGATTCAGAATCACCTTGCCTTCTGTTTCCATCTTGCCGACAAATTCAGCAGCATTCTCTTTTGCCAGAGCGCCGCCGAAGGCTTTGATCTTCTTGCCAAGGACAGGTCCTGCCACCTTGAAGTTCGGTTTCAGGCTGAAGTTCATAAAGGTATCCAAATCTTCTGCAAAGACCACGTTTTTCACGTTGAGCTCTTCCATGATCAGCGGCGTCAGATCTTCGATGGTTGCCTTGTACTTTCCATCGACCATGATCTCGGAAAGCGGCTGTCTGACCTTGATTCTCTCCTTCTCTCTGGTTCCTCTTCCCAGGGTGACCAGGGTTCTGACAAGGTCCATTCTCTCTTCCACCTTCTTGTCGATGAGCGCTTCATTGGCTTCTGGGAAGTATGCCACGTGGACGCTTTCTTCGCCAGTCAGGTTGGTATAGATCTCGTCGGCCAGGAACGGCGCGATCGGCGCGATCAGCTTTGCCGTACCGACCAAAACTTCGTAAGTGGTCGCATACACGCTCTTCTTGTCTTCTGTCATTTCTTCTGCGTAGAATCTTCTTCTCGCTCTTCTGATATACCAGTTAGACAGATCCTCCGCCACAAATTCCGTGATTGCTCTCACCGTCTTCATGTGGTCGTAGCTGTCCATATAGCCAGTCACGTCTTTGATCAGCTGGTTGTACTTGGACAAAATCCAGCGGTCGAGTTCCGGTCTCTTGTCGTAATCTACGGTCAGTTGATCGGCTTTGATGTCGTCCTGGTTGGAGTAAAGGACGAAGAAATTGTATACGTTCTTCAGGGTGCCGAAGAACTTGCTGACCACGTCGATGAGGCCGTCCTCGTCGAACTTGGTCGGCGTCCATGCCGGTGATACGCTGAGCAGGTACCATCTGGTAGCGTCTGCCCCGTATTTATCAAAGAGCTCAAATGGGGAAACCGTGTTGCCCTTGGATTTTGACATCTTCTTGCCGTCTTTGTCCAAAATCAGGTCGTTTACGAGAACATTTCTGTACGGCGCCTGACCCTTGATGAAGGTAGAAATCGCCATCAGGGAATAGAACCAGCCTCTGGTCTGGTCGATGCCTTCACAGATAAAGTCTGCCGGGAACAGCTTCTCGTCGAAGATTTCTTTGTTCTCAAACGGATAGTGCCACTGTGCAAACGGCATTGCGCCAGAGTCGAACCAGCAGTCCATGACTTCTGGAATTCTGGTCATCGGCTTGCCACAATGCGGGCATGTGATGTGGACGTCGTCCACATACGGCCTGTGCAGTTCGATATTGGTGTCGATATCTTCGATGGCCTTTTCGGCAAGCTCCGCTCTGCTGCCGATGCATTCCAGGTGTCCGCATTCGCATCTCCATACAGGAATCGGCGTACCCCAGTATCTGGTTCTGGAAATCGCCCAGTCCTTCACTTCTGACAGCCAGTTTCCGAATCTCTTCTCTCCAACGAAATCAGGGTACCAGTTGACCGTGTTGTTATTCTCAACAAGCTTGTCTTTCAGCTTGCTCATTTCGATATACCAGCTTGGCTTTGCATAGTAAACCAGCGGCGTATTGCATCTCCAGCAGTGCGGATAGTTATGCTCTAATTTCGCTTTGCTAAAGATTTTGTCCTCGCCTGCCAGCCATTTGATGATGTCCACGTCCAGGCCTTCTTCCATGACAAAGCGGCCAGCCCACGGAGTTTCTGTATAGCAGCCTGTTTCATCCACCGGCTGCAGCATCGGAAGATTGTATTTACGTCCGCACTGATAGTCGTCTTCACCGAATGCCGGCGCCGTGTGGACGATACCAGTACCGTCTTCAACGGATACATAGTCCATGCATGTGATAAAGAAAGCCTTCTTGTCCGCTTTGACGAAAGGCATCAGCTGTTCGTATTCGATGTATTCCAGGTCGCTGCCCTTCATCTCATCGAGAACATCGTATTTGCCTTCTCCCAGAACCTTATCCGCCAGCGCTTTTGCCACATAGAAGACATTGCCCTCTTCGTCGCCTGCTGTCATTTTCGCTTTGATATAGTCGATGTCAGGTCCTACAGTGAGCACGGTGTTTGACGCCAGTGTCCATGGCGTCGTGGTCCAAGCCAGGAAATATTCATTGTCAGCGTCTTTTCTCTTGAACTTGGCTACCAGAGTATTAACTTTTACTTCCTTGTAGCCCTGGGCTACTTCGTGGGAAGCCAAGCCAGTTCCGCATCTCGGGCAGTAAGGAAGGATCTTGTGACCTTCGTAGATCAGCCCTTCTTTGAAGAATTCCTTGAGAATCCACCAACAGGACTCGATATAGTCGTTATCCAGTGTGATATATGGGTCGTCCAAATCCACCAGGTAACCCATTCTCTCTGTCATCTCTCTCCACATGCCGGTGTATGTGAAAACGGACTCCTTGCACTTTTCGTTGAATTCCTTGATGCCGTATTTCTCGATATCCTGTTTGCCGCTCATATTCAGCTGTTTTTCCACTTCGATTTCTACAGGCAGTCCATGGGTGTCCCATCCGGCCTTTCTGTTGACCTGGAATCCCTTCATGGTCTTGTAACGGCAGATGGAATCCTTTAAGGTTCTTGCCATGACGTGATGGATGCCCGGCTTGCCGTTGGCTGTCGGCGGTCCCTCATAGAACACGAACTTCGGCTGACCATCTCTGGCCGTCACGCATTTGTGCAGCAGATCTTCCTCTTTCCACTGTTTCACCTGTTCATTCTGCACTTCTGCTACAGGTTTTTCTGATAGTTTCTTAAACATTTGTATCTCTGTTTCCTTTCCTCGTTCTTTTTGGCCCAATCCGATTTCTGAAAAAATCGATGGCAGGTCAAACGCCAGAAAATCCAAAATATTAATTTTGTGTTTTCTACGGCAGGTTAGGGTATGAAAAAATCCCTAACCGAATTTGATTTCGATTAGGGACGATTAGTAACTTAACCGCGGTACCACCCTAGTTGCAAGCCTCAATCAAGGCTGCCTCTCATTAGCGCGCAGACTCCGGAGTGATATTCACATCTGCTTCACCAATCCTCTCTCACCATATGAGGATCTCTCTGTAAGGATATTACACAGGGCTACTGGTTCCTTCAACGTCTGAATATTGAATTGTCAATACTTACGTACCCAAATATTTTAGCACTTCTGCAGAGGTTATGCAAGTTTTTTTTAATATCTGCCACGGCAAACGCATGAAAAAACAGATAAGATAAATGAGCATGAACCAGGTAATCCGCCATAAATGCTCGTTTTTTGATCAGTTCAGGCACTTTTTGGGGAAATACAAGCCTGTTTTTGGTTGATGAACCATAAAATGCAAAAAAGCGCAAATGGACTAGAAACATATATAGTAAGAGGCTTCTGTATTAAAACATGTTTTTAAGCTTTATCCAGTCAAATTTGGGCTATTTTGTTCCCGGAAGAGACTGCTGAAAGCTGAAATCCGCCATAAATGCACGTAAAATTGTTCGTTTCAGGCACTTTTGCCGGATATAAAGCGAAGGGGTATATTTTAGGGCTTCATGTGTTTGCCGTGAATTTCTGCCTGCTTCTGTTACAGCGTGAATTTCTGCTTCTTTGACCAAAAGTAAAAGACGATTCCAAGGATACTCCAAATGACGAGACAAATTCTGGATTCAGGCGCCAAGTAAGAAGGCATACCTGGAAGAAGAAGCAGCAATACAAATAGCAGTGAGAATAACGCACCGACTATAGCCAACACTTTCAGCAACGGCTTTCGGTCTTGCGGGTTGGTTTTCAAAGTCCGCAAGGTCGCCAGGCAGGTATAACCGTAACCGATGGCCGCCCCGATCGATGACATATCTACGATCCAGCCCAGCACTTCTCGGCCAAACCACGGTGCGGTCAGGGAGATTGCCATAATAAATAAAATTGCGTTCTTCGGCGTTTTACTCTTCGGTTCGATTTTTCCGAACCAGGCCGGCAGGGCTTTCTCTCTGGACATGGAATAGAGCAGCCTGCTGGTAGCCATATAGAAACCGATGATACCAGAAAGCACGGCGCAGATCAGCGCGATACCCAAAAAAATGAGGCCTGCTTTGCCCATGATGAACTCCACCGCTTCACCCGTAGGCCAATCGTAACCTTCCGCCAGGAACCTTTCCCATGGCATCACAGACGCTGTTATGGTATTGATGGCGATATATACGAATCCACCGAAAAGGATGGCAAAGACCATAATACCGTTGGCTTTTTTAGGAGAGAAGTCAAACTCCTCTGCGGCCTGCGGTATGGAGTCAAAACCCACAAAAGCCCACGGTGCAATGGCAACGACAGCAACAATAGATGCCCAGGAGGATTTATCATCCGGATAAGCAGGCTGCAAGTTGGATAATTGAACGTGAGGATTGATCATTGCTCCAATTAACAAAATGAATACTGACGCGACCAGAGATAAGGCCATAACAGTCTGCATCCAGCCTGCAACGCTGATGCCTTTGATCGACAGAAAGGCGAATGCAATCAGTGCCAGGGATGCCAGGACAATTTCTCCTGCATAAATATCCCAGCCGGCCACGGAATATAGGTAGCCCACTTCCAGTACCCCGCCTAAGAGTTTCCTGCTGACAAGTCCCAGGGCCGTGGCGTTGAGAGGCACAATGGACAGATAGGATAATCCTAAAAACCAGCCGCAGATATAGGCATTTTTATGTCCAAAGGTGTTCTTCGTAAAAGTGTATTCTCCGCCTGCCACAGGATATTTTTGAACCATATAACCGTAGTTTAAGGCGATTGTAATCATAATCAAGGCGCCGATGGCCAGTCCAATGGCGGACCCCAGTGTTCCGGACTTTGGCAGAAAGGTGGTGCCGGGCATGACAAATGCGCCCCAGCCGATGATACTGCCCAGGGCCAGAGACCAGACATTTATCGGTTTTAATTTGCGTTCTAAGTTTAAGTTTGTCTCATTTTTCATTGGTTACTAACTCCTGATGATATTATTCGTTTTCAAATATTATAACATAAATTCACCTAAATGCTAAATTTAGGAAAACTTTTTATCAAAAATAGTTTGTATCATATATCATTTGTGGTAAAATCTAGAGTAACAGGAGGTGGAGGTTATGCAATTAGTATTATTAGGTCTCGTATTTGTAATCGGCCTTTTTATCTATTACCTATTCAGCACTAGAGGCGGTTCAAGTGATGATACCAAAGATACAAAGAAAGACGACGATTTGAAGAGAGAGGAAAACGTAATCTTCCTACCTGATGATCTGGAAAAAATAAAAAGCAAGCACAAGAAAAAATAGAAGCCAAAAAACACCGCTGCGCATATGATAACGCAGAGGTGTTTTTATGTCATATGGAATCAGACGAATTAAAAAATCATTTACAAAGGCTCTTCACATTTCTATTGAAGATCATCCGAAAATTGTCATCATGAGCGACTGTCACCGAGGTACAGGTACCTGGGCAGACAACTTTCTCAATAATAGACCAATTTACACGGCTGCATTAAAGCACTATTACAGCCGTAATTTTACGTATATAGAACTAGGTGACGGCGATGAGTTGTGGGAAAATCGCCGATTTTCTGATGTCTTTCATACCCATCGCGAGATTTACAGTCTCTTTCAGCAATTTCACGATGCAGGCAGGCTCTACATGATCTTTGGCAATCACGACCGCATTAAGGAAAATTCTGCTTACGTTTGGAGAGACCTATCCGAAACGATTCCGTTCTATGAATCTATCATTGTAGACGGTCTTGACATTCCGCCGATCTGCATGTTCCACGGATATCAAGGCGACTTAATCAACGATCAGCTTTGGAAAATTTCGCGCTGGCTTGTCCGTTACCTATGGCGTCCGTTGGAAATTCGCGGCGTCAAAGACCCAACCAGCGCAGCCAAAAACTACACCAAAATACGCCATATCGAAGAGAATTTCATTAACTACAGCTGTCAGGAACGCTGTATCGTCGTTGCCGGTCACACCCACAAGCCAACCCTGATGAAAACAGACTGCGGCATGTATTTTAACAGCGGCAGCTGCGTACATCCAGAAGCGATTACGGCCATCGAAATTCAAAACGGCATCGCAAATCTGGTCAAATGGTCCATCTGTTCTGGCGCGGATATGGGTTTATATGTGTGCAAAGAAGTCATCGCCACACAAGAACTGTAGGCAGCTATAGGCCGCTTCCTGTATTCTAATTACCCTATCCCAGAGCCACATCCAAGGTCATCATGATGACAAAACCGACGGCAAAGCCGATAGTTCCAATGTTGCTGTGACTGCCTTCACTGGCTTCCGGAATCAACTCTTCTACTACCACGTAAATCATCGCACCTGCAGCGAAAGCAAGGATGTATGGCAATACTGGAGATATAAAATGAGTCAAGAAAAGAGTGATGGCGGCTGCAATGGGCTCTACTACCCCAGAGGCAGTTCCATACAGAAACGCTCTGCTCCTGTGCATTCCATTCTCACTCTTTAACGGCATGGACACGATGGCTCCCTCCGGGAAATTTTGAATGGCGATTCCCAGCGCCAAAGTCATGGCGCTGGCCATGGTAATATCGCTGTTGCCTGCCAGCATGCCGGCAAAGACCACCCCTACTGCCATACCTTCTGGAATATTGTGCAGGGTCACAGCCAGGACTAACATCGTATTCTTTCTCAGCTTACTGTCTCTCCCTTCTGGCGTATTACTTCCCAGATGGAGGTGGGGAATCGTCTTGTCTAACAACAGCAAAAACAAAATTCCCACCATGAGCCCTGCCGCTGCCGGAGCAAAGGCAAACTTACCCATTGACTCAGACATATCCATGGCCGGTATCAAAAGGGACCATACGGAGGCCGCAATCATGACGCCAGAGGCGAAACCCAGCAGAGCCTTCTGTATCAACGGTTTGATTTCGTTTTTTAATAAAAAGACGCAGGCCGCGCCCAAGGTCGTGCCTAGAAATGGTATCAATAGCCCAATAAAAGTCTGCATAGAACTTCTCCTTTCACTTCTTATTCTATACCACACCCCCGATATTCTATTCACGAAAAAAGAAGCTGCCACGAATCCGTGACAACTTCTCAAATTTATTTCAGTAATTCTTTTCTGGAAAGATTGATTCTGTTCTGGTTGTCGATTTCAGTTACCTTGACGGTGACCTTATCTCCAATGTTCATCACGTCTTCCACCTTTTCGACTCTCTCCTTCGCCATCTTGGAAATGTGCAGGAGTCCTTCTTTGCCTGGCAGGATTTCGATGAAAGCGCCGAAGTTCATGATTCTCATGACCGTTCCTTCGTAAGTTTCGCCTACTTCTACATCCTTGGTCAGAAGTTCAATCTGCTTTCTTGCCGCATTGGCGCCTTCCATGTCAGCGCTGTAGATGCTTACAAGACCTGGGTCGTCTTCAGAAATATCGATCTTAACGCCAGTTTCTTCCACAATCTTGTTGATGGTCTTTCCGCCTGGTCCGATGACGATTCTGATCTTGTCAGGATCGATGCGCATTGTGATGCTTCTAGGGGCATATTTTGACATCTCTGCTCTCGGCTCAGGAATTTCTTCTAGCATCTGTTCCATGATATACATTCTGCCGATCTTTGCCTGCTCCAATGCCTTCTCCAGAATCTCTCTGGACAATCCGTGGACTTTGATGTCCATCTGGATGGCTGTGACACCGACTTCCGTACCAGTCACTTTGAAGTCCATGTCGCCCAGGAAGTCTTCCATTCCCTGGATATCGCTCAAGATTGCCATTTTGCTGCTGCCGTCTTCTTCGACTCTTTCGATGAGCCCCATGGCGATGCCTGCTACCGGTCTCTTGATCGGAACACCGGCATCCATCAGCGCCAAACATGAGCCACAAGTAGATCCCATGGAAGTCGATCCGTTGGATGACAACACGTCAGAAACTACACGGATGGCATATGGGAATTCTTCAACAGTCGGAAGTACAGGAATCAAAGCTCTTTCCGCCAGAGCGCCGTGGCCGATTTCTCTTCTGCCAGGGCTTCTTGACGGTCTCGCTTCGCCGACAGAATAAGCAGGGAAATTGTAGTGATGCATATATCTCTTTTCCGTCTGCTCGCTGATGCCGTCGATGGTCTGTGATTCGCTGGCCGGCGCCAAAGTGCAGGCACTCATAACCTGCGTCTGTCCTCTCTTGAAGAGGCCGCTGCCGTGAACTCTCGGAAGCAGTGATGTTTCACACCAGATTGGTCTGATTTCGTCCAGCTTTCTGTTATCCGGTCTGATTCCTTCGTCCAGAATCATGGCGCGCACACATTCTTTTGTGATATTATAGAGGACGCTGGCAATGTCTTTTTCATTTTCCGGATAGATGTCAGCAAAGTGTTCTTTTGTCTCCACTTCGACTGCATCCATATTGTCCAGTCTTTCCTGCTTGTCCTGTGTCTTAATTGCCACCTTCATCTTATCTACTGCGTAAGCTCTGACTGCTTCGTCGATTTCTTCAGGAACCTTGTAAAGCTCGATTTCCTGTTTCGGTTTACCTACTTCCGCAATGATTTCATCGATAAATTCAACAATTTTTTTGATCTCTTCGTGAGCAAAGAGGATGGCGTCCAGCATGATGCTCTCCGGCACTTCTTCTGCTCCGGCTTCTACCATCATGATGGCTTCTTTCGTTCCCGCTACTGTCAGATTCATCAGAGACTGCTCTCTCTGTTCTAAAGTCGGGTTGACGATAAACTGGCCGTCAATCATGCCTACGCGAACAGATCCGGTAGGACCCTCCCATGGAATATCAGAGATTGCCAAAGCAACGGAAGAACCGATCATCGCCATGATATCGGTTTCACAGTCCGGATCTACGGACATGACGGTAGCCACGACGACTACATCGTTATAGTATCCTTTTGGAAACAGCGGCCTCAGTGGTCTGTCCATCAGTCTGGAGCAAAGGGTAGCCTTTTCGCTCGGTCTGCCTTCTCTTTTTATAAAACCGCCAGGAATCTTTCCTGCTGCGTACATTCTTTCTTCGTAATCACAACTCAGTGGAAAAAAGTCAATGTCAGGTCTCGGTTCTTTGGATGCTGTAGCAGTAACGCTTACAACGGATTCTCCGTAAAACAGCATTACCTGTCCATTCGCCTGTTCGCAAACTTTTCCGATTTCCAGCTGAAGTAGTCTCCCTCCAACTGCTGTTTTAAATGTTCTGTAATCTGTAAATCTCGCCATTATTAATAAACAACTCCTTCCTGTTTATTGTATTTTTCAATTAGGCTTTAACTATTTAAATAATAGAAAATCAATATTTCCTATCATATCAAAAAAATAGCGGGGTTTTTGCCCCGCCAAAATTTTCAGTATTAATACTACTTTCTCAATCCTAAACGTGCGATCAATGTTCTGTATCTTTCAACATCAACTTCCTTTAGGTACTTGAGAAGGTTTCTTCTCTGACCAACCATTTTCAGAAGTCCTCTTCTCGAGTGGTGGTCTTTCTTGTGAATCTTTAAATGCTCGTTAAGATCATTGATTCTTGCAGTCAGAATCGCTACCTGTACTTCAGGAGAACCTGTGTCGCCTTCCTTTGTAGCGTAGTCTTTGATAATGTCTGCTTTCATTTCTTTCGTAATCATATTCTATCTCCTTTTCTTCATACGCTTCCACTGGGTTTTCGCCGGAGTGTCGATAAACTAAGTGAAAGTAATGTTTCAACCAGATAACTATATCATATTCATTATGTGATTGCAAGCTTTATTTTTCAATATTTCCGCCGATTTTATCGTGAAATGCCTTGGCTTCTCTGCAGTCTCTGACGATTTGTTCCGAAAGATCTCGAACGCTGTCGAATTTCACTTCATCACGGGTTTTTTCTAAGAATTCTACCTCGATATGTTTTCCGTAGAGTTCTTTGTCAAAGTTAAAAATATGCGTCTCAACATTCTTATTGTAATGACCCACCGTCGGTTTGATTCCCACATTTGTCACGCTGGGATATCTGACGCCGTTATAAGTACAATAGGTGACGTAGACGCCGTTAGGCGGTGTCACCATGGAAGGGTCGATGACCAGGTTCGATGTAGGAAAACCTAGTTTTCTGCCTAATCTGTTGCCGACGACGACCTCTCCGCCGATGGAATAGTGTCTGCCCATATAAGTCATACATTTCTCCACCTGTCCAGAGGCGATCAGAGTCCTAATCATAGAAGAACTGACAATATTGCCCTTGATTTTATAGGCGGACATTTCCGTCACGTCAAAGTCTTCCTCCAGCCCTACATTTCTGAGAACGTCAGGATTCCCCTGTGCCTTATAGCCGAAATGATAGTTAAATCCGCAAAATGCAGCCTTCATGCTGAATTTGTCAAGGAGCAGTTTCTTGATGAAATCCACCGGCTCCATGGTCATAATCGCCTTGGTAAATTCGATGTTAAAGAGATAATCTACATCGAGGGATTCTATGATCTGCGCCTTTTCTTTTCTGCTCAATATGTTTTTGACCTTCTTTTCTTTTGGCAAAAGATCTTTTGGGTGATTGGAAAAGGTGAATACCGCCGCCTTCAGATTCCTCTCTCTGGCTGTCTTTACCATCTGTCTGATCAATTCCTGGTGCCCCAGGTGTACGCCGTCAAAATTGCCCAAAGCAACAGCAGACGGTTCGATATCCTTTATTTCTTCCAGAGTCTCAAATATTTTCATTTCTACCTTACCTCACATAAAACACTTTGTCTGCCACCAATTTCTTATCATTATCATCGTAAAATGCAACACCCAAAAAGACCTCTTTGCCCTCGATCCGGCCAAAGACATTGTAAGCCTTCTTGTATTCTTCCCGCATGGGAAGACAAAAGGAACCGTCTTCATATTCCGGCCTTTTTACGATCTCACATTTATCCAAAGGCAAATGCCATCCGCTGGCAAATTGCACTGCGGCTATCTGATCTGCTACCACCTTGCCGAAATGAACCAAAGGTTCAAAGGTCTGCTGTAAACGCAACTCTATTTTTTCCAGGGACCATCCCTTTAGTGATTCTAAGTCAATAGCCGAAGCGATGTCAAAGATACCGCTTCTAGTTCGCACCAGACTTTTCAGCGTCCCCCCGCATCCGAGGAAATCACCTGCGTCCTGGCAGATCGTTCTTATGTAAGTTCCCTTTGAGCATTCTACGGTAAAAGTCACCGTCTTCTCTTCTGCAGACAGATTGATTTCCTCAATCTCCAGAGACTTGATGAATATTTTTCTGGTCTTGACCTCTACCTCAATTCCTGCCCTGGCATATTCATATAACTTCTTGCCGTTCACCTTCAGCGCCGAATACATCGGCGGCTTCTGGTCGATGACGCCGTGAAACCCGGCGAAGGCGGCTCTGACTTTCTCCTCGTCTACTTGGGAAGTATCAAAGCGCTCCAGCGTCTGCCCCCAGACATCCTGGGTATCTGTCACCACACCCAGCACCATGGTGCACCTGTATTGTTTCATATCCAGATCCAGATATTCCATGATACGCGTGCTCCTGCCAATACAAATAGGAAGAACGCCTGTAGCCATCGGATCCAATGTGCCGGTATGGCCGATCTTCTTGATGCCCAGAGTTCTTCTCATTACACTCACAACATCGTGTGAAGTCATATTCTGTGGTTTGTTGATGTTAAGTATACCTTCTGTAATCATAATTTCCCCAAGCTGTCCGTCATCTTTTCTGTAATCATATCAAACGCTTCAGTTAAACTGCAGTAAAGAGTAAAACCAGCAGCTCTTTCATGTCCGCCGCCGCCCAAGCTGTACGCAATATCCGCCACATTGACTTTATACTTTGAACGCATACTGACCTTGATCTTGTCTGCCTCGGCTTCTTTTAGAAAGGCTGCGACCTCTACATTACTGATACTTCGCAGTTCCTCAACAACGCCTTCCGTCTCATCCATTAAAGCGCCGGTTTCAGTCAGCATCTCTTGGGTTACATAGGCAATCACTCCCTGTCCATCACAAACGGTAGTCAAGGTGTTCAAGGCGCGGTTTTTAATCAAAAGCTTCTCTATGCGGTTGTTCTCATAGAGTTCCACGCTGATTTCGTTAGAATCAATCCCCGTATCGTAAAGGGCTGCCGTAATTTCATGGGTTTCCTTGGACGTGTTTGAGTACTGGAAATTGCCGGTATCCGTGGTAATGGCAGCGAAAATTGCCCCGCCCATTTCTCGGTCAAGGGGGAGATCCATTGCTCGCAGCAGCTTAAAGATCAGTTCACCTGTAGCCGCCGCCTTGCTGTCCACGTAATTATAGTCACAGTAAAACTCTGTCGTCCCATGGTGGTCGATACAGATGGTGATCGGACTTTGCTGAAATTTCTCTTTTCGTCTGATAAATCTGTCTGCATCACCGCAGTCGATACAGATTGACAAATCTGGTTTTTCCACGATGTTTTGATCTGAGGTACAATAACCTCTGTCAAGAAAAGCCAAGTTAGCTGGAATGTGATCTTCAATCAAAATGTAACATTCTTTGCCGAGATTCCGCAGGGCCTTGCACAATGCTGCACAAGAGCCCAGAGTGTCTCCGTCCATATTGATATGGGGAAACAGCAGAATCTTTTCCGCTTTTCTGATTATATTGCCGATTTCTTCAAAGCTGTTATTCTTCATGATCTATACCTAATTTGTTTATCACTTCAGAAATATGTCTGCCATATTCCATTGAAGTATCGATTTTAAACAGTAGTTCTGGAATGTGTCTCAGTTTAATCTGTCTGCCAATTTCCTTTTTAATCAGACCTTTAGCGCTTTTGAGACCTTCAATCACCTGCTCTTCTTCTTCTCGCTTTGCTTCCTCATCTTTACCCGCAGTCAGCACTGTGACGTAACAGGTTGCGTAGCTTCCGTCGGAAGTTACATCAACATCAGAAATGCTGATCATTCCTGATGAAAGTCTGGGGTCTTTGATTTCCCGTAAAAGCATCTCACTGATGACTTTGCGGATTTCTTCGCCCAGACGGCCTTGTCTATATCCTTTTCCCATCTTCTTTTCCTTTCGTTATTTCAAAATGGGGTTGACATACCGTCCTCTGTCTTTGGTTTTTTTGCCGTATTGAATGGCCTCAACCGGACAGCGCTGCAGACAGCCCAGACAATGGACACACTGCTGTTTTGTCCAAACCGGACGCCCTTCTTCCATCTGAATTGCTTCTACGGGGCAAATGGTCTGGCAGAGTCCGCATCCGATGCAGGAATTCTCCGTCCCACATTTGTCTTGATAAAAAGAATAGGCGATTTTGCTGACCGCTCCAAATCCAATACTCGAATGAAAACTCGTTCGAAAATGAAATCGGATCGCATCAATGCAGTGATCTATTTCTTTGTCGGCTCGCCGCAGAATCATTGTCTGCTCTTCCGGAAGAGGCATCTTATACATCAGGACGTAATTGCCAACCATTTTGATCTTATAAAATGCTCTAAAATGCACTTCTTTGCCTTTCAATGCTGCTTTAAACATACGGTCAACGGCGCCACAACTGCCTCCGTAGGTTCCAATCCCGCAGACATCAGGTGTTTCGCCAGTAAACTGTACTTTTTTGATAAACGCACTGACCAGGTTCGGAAGTCCATAGAAGTATACGGGGAAGATGAAGAAAACTTTTTCCTCATCTTCCACCTGGTACTTATATTCATTATTCCTCGTTGCGTCAGAAATATTTATGACCTGCCCGCCAAATTCGCGGCCAATCCTTTCTGCAACGTATTTCGAATTACCTGTAGCCGAAAAGTAAAATACCATTTCCTCCTGCTCCTTATCAGTTGCGCTCGATCTCCACCATGTGGAAGCATTCGATGATATCACCTTCTTTGATATCGTTATAGGCTTCAATGCCAATACCGCATTCGTAGCCTGTGGCAACTTCTTTTGCATCGTCCTTGAATCTCTTCAATGAGGAAATCTTTCCTTCGTGAATGACGATGCCATCTCTTACCAGTCTGATTTCAGCATTTCTGACAACCTTACCCTCCTGTACGTATGCACCGCCTACGATGCCGACGCCAGGTACTTTAAAGGTACTCCTGATTTCAACTTTTCCGAGAATCTCTTCCTTGAATTCTGGATCCAGCATACCCTTCATAGCGTTTTCCACGTCGTCGATGACGTCGTAGATGACGCGGTAAGTCCTGATCTGAATATTGTCTCGATCAGCCATGGTCTGTACTGCCGTGCTCGGTCTGACGTTAAATCCGATGATAATCGCGCCAGAGGTTCCTGCCAGCATAACATCGGACTCTGTCACTGTACCGACACCAGTGTGAATGATATTTACTTTTACATTTTCGTTGTTTAGCTTTTCTAAAGACGCTACCAGTGCGCCGACGGAGCCTTGTACGTCACCTTTAATAATCAGGTTCAGTTCTTTCACCTCGCCTGCCTGTATCTGGCTGAACAACTGCTCTAATGTAGAGCTTGCATTTCTTGCCAAAACTTCTTCTCTCAGCTTTTCTTTTCTATGCTCAGCGATTTCTCTGGCCATCTTATCTTCTTTTACGGCGTTGAATTCGTCGCCTGCCTGTGGTACGTCAGTCAAACCGAGAATTTCAACAGCTGTGGCTGGGCCTGCTTTTTTGATGGTCCGACCCTTAAAGTCTGTCATCAACCTGATTCTGCCGGAGCAAGTACCTGCTACGATACTCTGTCCGCTGTGCAAGGTTCCATTTGTTACCAGTAATGAAGCAACCGGACCTTTTGATTTGTCCAGACGCGCTTCAATGACAGAACCCATTGCCAATCTGTTCGGATTTGCTTTCAGCTCCATGACTTCTGCCTGCAGCAGAATCATCTCGAGAAGGTTGACAATGCCGTCCCCGCTCTTTGCAGATACCGGCACGCTGATTACATCACCGCCCCAATCTTCTACTAAAATTCCATGTTCTGTCAGATCCTGTTTCACCTTATCCGGATTTGCGCCCGGTTTATCCATTTTGTTGATCGCTACGATGATCGGCACGCCGGCAGCCTTCGCATGACTGATGGATTCTATGGTCTGCGGCTTTACGCTGTCGTCAGCAGCAACGACAAGAACTGCCATATCCGTTACGTGTGCACCTCTCGCTCTCATGGCGGTAAATGCTTCATGTCCCGGTGTATCTAAGAATACGATCTTCTGTCCATTGATTTTGACTTCGGAGGCACCGATATGCTGTGTGATACCGCCAGACTCAGAAGCTGTCACATTGGTCTTTCTGATGGCGTCAAGCAGGGATGTCTTACCGTGGTCGACGTGACCCATGACGGTGATGATCGGAGGTCTTGACTTCAGATCTCCTTCTTCGTCTTCAAACAGCTCCAGGCCCTCTTCTTCTTGTTTCTCTTCAACTTTGCCAACAACTACGCTGAGGCCCAGGTCTTCTGCCAGAACCATAACCGTATCCTCATCGACGTTCTGATTGATGTTGGCCATAATGCCAAGTTTCATCAAAGTCATGATGACTTTTGAGGTGGATACCTCTGTCTGTTCACAGAAGCCGGCAACGGTAATTGGCACATTCAGTACGATTGTACCTTCTGGTAATGCCTCTTCTTCAATCATAGGTTCCACTACAACTGGTTTTTGTTTTACGTGTTTCTTTCTAGTCTGTTTTTCCAGGGATCTTCTTTCCAGCTTTGCAAATTTATTTCTCTCTTTATCAGGCTTTTTCTTGCTGTCATCTCTTTTCGCAATGGATGGCTTCACTTCCATCTTTTCGCCCTGTGGTCTGTCTTTACGCTGACCGCCTGGACGATTGTTGTTGCGATCGCCGCTTCCTCCGCCCGGACGATTGTTATTGCGGTCGCCGCTTCCGCTTGGACGGTTGTTATTGTAGCCTCCGCCTGAACGGTTGTTGTTATTGCGGTCATTGCTGCCGCCGCGGTTGTTATTGCGGTCGCCGTAGCTGCCGCGGTTATTGCTGCTGCGATCTCCGCTTCCTCCTCCTGGACGATTGTTATTGCGGTCGCCGCTTCCACTCGGACGGTTGTTATTGTAGCCTCCGCCTGAGCGATTGTTGTTATTGCGGTCACCGTTTCCGCTAGGACGGTTATTGTTATTGCGGTCGCCATAACCTCCGCCTGAACGGTTGTTATTGCGATCGCCGCTTCCGCTGCGATTATTGTTGTTGCGGTCGCCGTAGCTGCCGCGGTTATTGCTGCTGCGGTCTCCGCTTCCCCCGCGATTGTTGCTGCTGCGGTCTCCGTAGCTGCCGCGGTTATTGTTGTTGCGGTCGTTGCGGTCGCCATGGCTGCGGTTGTCATTATGATCTGATCTATGCTCAGAATTTCTTGATGATCCCTCATGGGTTTTAGAGTCGTTTGCGCTCTTATCTCCTGCCGATTTCTCTGCCGTTCTCGGAGCTGGTTTTGCAATCTCTTTTTCCGGCTGTTTTTCAACTGGCGCTGCAGCCTCTGCCTTTACGGAAGGGGCCTCTGTCTCTTCTGACTTTTTACTTCTGTTTTCCAGTTCCTCTTTGTTTACCACAGGTTTACCCACTGGCGGTTTATGCTTATTAGCGAGATATTCTGTATCCACAACCGGTTTGCCCATCGGCGGTTTTGGTCTGTTGGGCAGACCTGGTCTTACGGCTGCTTTCACCGTAACCCTCGGTTCCTCCTGTTCTGGATGATCTTTTTTCTTCGCTTCTGCTTTGACAATCTTTGTCTCTGTCTTTGCACCTTTAATTTTTACTATATCTGCATCAGATAGTACGCTCATATGACTTGATACACTGATCCCGAGCTGTCCTGCCTTCTCCTGCAGCTCCTTGCTCGACACATTTAATTCTTTTGCTAGTTCATGTACTTTTTTCGTCATTAGAACCCCTCCTTTTCTGATTGAATGCGGTCAATCTCCTTACAAATGATTTCCGCGAAATGCTGATCGGTAATTCCAAAAATACCTTTTCCTGTCTTTCCCGTAATCTGAGAAAGTTCATCACTGCTCCCGAAAATCCTATATTCCACGTTACTTTTGTTGCATTGCTGCAACATCTTTTTTACTGTATTTTCAGCCAAATCTTTGGTAAGAATCAGAAGTTTTACCTTCCTTTTTTCCATCATCATGATGCACGTGTTATAACCTGTGACCAGGTTCCTCGTTCGAGCTGCAAAGCCGAGATAGCTGAATACCTTATCCCTCATGTACAAGCTCCTCAAAGGTTTTTTCAATCTCACTCTGCGGAATGTCCGCCTCAAAATTTCTCTGAATCACTTTTCGTTTCTTCGCTTTTTCGAAGCACTCTTCGTTGTTGCACAGGTACATGCCTCTGCCTTTCGCTCTGCCGGTCAGGTCTACTGTCAATCTGCCTTCGTAACATGCGATTCTGATCAATTCTGATTTTGGTTTAGATTCCATGCAAGCCGCGCATCTTCTCATAGGAATGTTATTCTTCTTCAATTTCTATGACCTCTTCTCCTTCATCATCACCAAAGTATTGTGTGTGGCTTTTAATATCTATCTTCCATCCGCTTACTTTTGCAGCCAGTCTTACGTTCTGTCCTTCCTTGCCAATGGCTAGTGACAGCTGATAATCGGGAACGATGACGGTCGCGGTATTTTCCTCATCTTCTACGATTACCTTCTCGACTTTTGCCGGGCTCAGCACATTGCTGATTAGCTCTTCTGGATCTTCACTCCAGAAGATGATGTCAATCTTCTCACCGTTGAGCTCGTCGACGATAGCCTGGACTCTGCTGCCTCTTGTACCGACACATGCGCCCACCGGATCGACGTTTTCATCCTCTGTATAAACAGCGATTTTCGTCCTTGATCCCGCTTCTCGAGCGATGCCTCTGATTTCAACGATTCCGTCCTGTATTTCAGGAACTTCCAGTTCAAAGAGCCGCTTTACCAATCCAGGGTGAGATCTTGAAAGGAATACCTGCGGACCCTTTGTCGTCTTTTTAACGTCCATGATATAGACTTTCAATCTTTCGTTGACTTCAAAGCGTTCTCCCGGAACCTGTTCATTGGCGGAAAGGATACCCTCTGCTTTTCCCATGTTTACAAAAAGGGTATCGCCGCTTTTCCTCTGTACGATGCCGGTGACAATCTCGCCCTGCTTTGTGATAAAGTCATCGAAAATCATACCTCTTTCGGCTTCTCTGATTCTCTGTACGACTACTTGTTTCGCAGTCTGTGCTGCGATTCTTCCGAAGTCTCTAGGTGTAACCTGGAATTCGATTGCATCGCCAATTTCGTATCTGGGATCAATCTCCTGCGCTTCTTCAAGAGACATCTCGATCATATCGTCATAGACTTCTTCCACGATATCTTTTTTCATCAGAACGGCAATGTCGCCAGTCTCATTGTCGATATCAACTCTCACGTTCTGCGACGTGCCGTAGTTTTTCTTGTACGCTGACACCAAAGCTGACTCAATCGCCTCAATCAAAATGTCTTTTGATATGTGCTTCTCTTTTTCCAGTTCATCTATAGCTTCGATAAATTCTCTGTTCATTTGTCCTTTGCCCTCCTTAGAAAACCACTGCCAGGTTGGTTTTCGCAACCTGATCCAGCGGGAACATCAATTCTTTATCATCTTCATCTTTTATTACAACGTTTCCATCCACCAATCCGACCAAAACTCCTTCGTAGAGCTTCTTGCCATCTACGCCTTTGTACAGCTTTACTTCTACCAGCTTACCAGTAAATTTTTCGAAGTGTTTGGGCGTCAGCAGTTCCCGATCCATGCCTGGTGAGGAAACTTCTAAATAGTAATTCTGTTCAATGGGGTCCAGCTCATCCAGCTTTTCGCTGAGAAATCTGCTGACTTTCTCACAGTCATCTGTATCCACGTAATCGTCTTCTGCGGCCTCTTGTTTGTCGATATAGACTCTGAGAAACCAATCTCTTCCTTCTTTTAAGAACTCTACATTATAAAGTTCCAGTCCGTTGTCCGTCATAAAATCGAATGCAATCTCTTCTATGATTTCTTTTATCTTCTTTTTTGCCATCTATAAACCTTTCCTGCCTGTATAACCTTGCCTCATCAAAGACTTCTGCAGTCTTACTTTCAGAGGTAAATTAGCCCTAACAAAACTGAAAGAGTGGGTTTTGCCCACTCTTTGCTTGCTTCAGTCTAAAATTCGTATACATATATAATAGCACAACTCAGCTCACGTGTCAAATGTAAGTTTTCTATGCGATGCGTTCCAAATCGGCTAAAGCTGGGGATCTCCGGCATGATTTGCATTTCGCCGGACAGAATATCATGGCTTAACAATCATAGGAGCGACTGAAACGTCTCTATAGACCTCTTTGCCTCTGACATAAACGAGACCAGGCTTCGCCTGTATATCCAGCGGATGCCGGTCCCAAATCACCACATCGCCGTCAAGACCCGTCTGCAGTCTTCCCTTTCTATCAGCAATCCCCAATATATCTGCTGGATTGCAGGTAATGCAGCGAATTGCATCGGCTTCTGAAAGTCCGTTTCTCAGATACATAGCGGCTAACCAGTTTAGTGACTCCTGAGGCGTTACGTTGTGATCGGTCGTAATGGCAACTTTTACACCTGCCTTGACCAAAACCGCTGCCGTATCAAAAGACTTATTGCGCAGCTCATATTTGGATTTGGAACCGAAGGTCGGACCCACAATGGCAGGATATCCTGATTTTTTTATATGATCCGCAATCAGATGACCGTCGGTACAGTGATCCAGTGTTGCGTTTACGCCAAATTCTTTGCAGATTCTGATGACCGTGCAGATGTCGTCGGAGCGGTGACAATGGGCCTTAATGGGCATCCGCCCTTCAATGACATCCATCATCGCTTCCATTCCCAGATTTTTTTTAAAGTGGTCGCCTTTTCTTGCCGCTGCTTCTTTTTCCGCCTTATAGTCAACTGCGTCTTGCAGACATTGGCGGAGTAAAAAAGCGACAGACGCCCTGGTATTCGGCTGTTTGCCTTTGCGTCCAAAGTCTCTGGGATTTTCCCCAAGGGCGCATTTCATCCCTGCGTCGGCGACCAAAACCATATCGTCAGCGACTAAAGCGCCGTTATTTTCCACGATCACCGCGGTTCCAGCTACGACGCCGCCGCTGCCGAAACCGGTGCACATCGTCGTAACACCGCCAGTCAAACTTTCCAAAAACGCACTGTCGCCGGGATAAAAGGCATCGATGGCACGCATTTCCGGCGTTACCGGTTCGTTTTCACAGATGTCATCCCCTTCCCACTGGATGCCCTCTTCATACATTCCGATATGAGAATGCGCTTCAATGAGCCCTGGTGTTATAAAACAACCTTTTGCATCTAAGACTTCTCCGCCCTGCAGATTTTTTCCGATTTGGACGATTTTCTCAGATTCTATTCTGATGTCCAGGGCTTCAAAGGTCCCTCGCTGTTCTATAAATATTTGGCCATTCTTTATAATCATCTCTTTATTCATTCCTTTTTTCATTCATTCTCATACATGACGCAGGCAACCTGGTGTTCAGGCCCTATATCTGTTAGCCTTAAGTCCTTCTGTGTGCATTTTTCACCGGCATGGGGACAACGCGCTGCAAACCGGCAGCCTGGTTTCGGATCGATAGGACTTGTGATTTCCCCTTTGATCAATTCGCGCTTTTTGTTTCTATAAGCAAGATCCGGAATCGGAATCGCACTGAGCAGCGCCTTTGTATAAGGATGTTTCGGATCGTCAAAGAGTTGATGGGACGGTGCATATTCGACTACCTGACCCAGATACATGACCGCTATATGGGTAGAAATGTGCCTTACTACGGAAAGATCATGGGTGATGAACATATAAGTGAGTCCCATGGAATCCTGTAAGTCCATCATCAGGTTCAACACTTGTGCCTGAATCGACACATCTAAGGCGGATACCGGCTCATCGCAAATAATCAGCCTGGGATGCAGGGCAATGGCCCTTGCTATGCCAATCCTCTGGCGCTGCCCGCCTGAGAATTGGTGGGGATACCGGTTGATGAACTCCCTTGGGATCCCCACCTCGTCCATCAGTGCCTTTACCTGGCTTTCAATCTCGTCCTTTGTCCTGGCAAGACCGTGGGTGGTAAGGGGTTCTGAGATGATTTTCCTTACGTTCATACGGGGATTTAAGGACGCATACGGGTCCTGGAAGATGATCTGCATCTGACGCCGGATTTCCGTGAATTCCCTGTCCTTCATCCTGGTGATGTCTGTCCCGTCAAATTCAATGGTGCCGGATGTGGCCTCTATGAGCTTAATCAGGGTGCGCCCCAGTGTGCTCTTGCCGCAGCCGGACTCGCCTACCAGGGCCAGCGTCTCACCCTCGTATATCCTTAAATTCACGCCGGATACCGCGTGCACCACATTCTTTCCTTTTTTGCCGCCTTCAAGGGCAAATTCCTTTACAAGGTCCCTGGCCTCCAGAAGTATCTTCTTACCTGCCATCTTCTGCCCCCTCCCCATCCGATGATGTTGCCTGTGCGTCCGGTCCGCCTGATTCCACGGCGCCGGCGTCCTCCATGCCCATACCTTCGTAAAGGAAGCACCTTACCTTATGGCTCATACCGTTCCCATCAGCACCAATCCCATAAAGTCCGGGCTTTTCCTTCAGGCACCTGGCTTCTGCCTTCCCGCAGCGGTTGCAGAAATTACAGCCCTCGGGCAGCCTCAACAGGTTGGGCACCACGCCTTCAATGGTATACAGCCGTTCTTCCCTGCTGTCCAGCTTGGGTATGGACTTTAACAAGCCCTGGGTGTAGGGGTGGCTGGTATTTTCAAACAGATCAAATACCTCAGCCTGCTCCATTACCATGCCGGCATACATGACGTACACATAATCGCATACCTCCGCCACCACCCCCATATTATGGGTTATCAGGATGATGGATGTGCCCTGCTCGTCCCGAAGGCGTTTCATCAGCCGCAGGATCTGCGCTTCTATGGTAACGTCCAGGGCCGTGGTGGGCTCGTCCGCAATCATCACCTTGGGCTTGCACACCATGGCCATGCCTATCATCACCCGCTGGCGCAGACCGCCCGAAAGCTGATGGGGATAGGAATTGTAGCGTTTCTCCGGCTCCGGGATACCGACCTCTTTAAATATCTCAATCACCTGCTGCTTTGCCTCGGCCCTGGACACCTTCTGATGCAGGAGAATGGCTTCCTGGACCTGACGCCCCACCGGATACACGGGATTTAAGGAGGTCATTGGTTCCTGGAAAATCATGGATATCTCATTGCCGCGGATCCTGGCCCTCTCCCTGGGATTAAGGTAAGTAATATCCCTGCCGTCCAGGGTAATCCTTCCTCCCACCACCT
>ERZ791934.1179-NODE-1179-length-27501-cov-3.909459_pt1 | contig 27501 bp, 20 predicted proteins | sample MGYA00510125_ERZ791934 | MGnify/ENA primary metagenome ERZ791934 (study PRJEB30046, sample SAMN00993240) | human gut metagenome | study: EMG produced TPA metagenomics assembly of the A metagenome-wide association study of gut microbiota in type 2...
AAGGCCAGGTATACCTTCCCCTGTCCGCCTTTTCCCAGAACTTTTTCCAGACGGTAACGGCCTCCGAGAAGACACTTTTCCTCATACATGAACAGCATCACCTCTTAAATGGTTATCATATTTACAATATTTTCAAAAATGGGATGTTCGGCAGATATGCCAAGAATTTTCCGTAACTGTAAAGAAACTGCACAGTTACAGAGATCAAATATATATTGGGAGGTTCCGCCGTATGCAGCGGAACCGTCCACATAATGTCAGTTTACATTCTCTCAGGTGCTTCAAATCCCAGCAGATCAATGCATGTCTCCAGTACATCTCTTGCCAGAACCAGCAGGCGGATCCATGAAGTTTTCTGTGCCTCATTCTCCTCACTGAGAATCTTTGTTTCATGATAAAAGCTGTTGAAAGCATTTGCCAGGTCATAGATATAGGAGCATATCTTATGGGGCGCTTTCTCCTCAAAAGCAGGCGCGATCACGGAATTGAATCTGGAAAGCTCCAGCATCAATGCCTTCTCGCTGGCATTTGCCGGCTGAAGCATTGTACCTTCTTCTGGGTTCCTGCCCTCCTCCCGGTAGCGCTCCAGGATGGATTTGATACGCACGATGGTATACAGGATATATGGTCCCGTATTGCCCTCAAAGGATGTAAAACGTTCTACGTCAAACACATAATCCTTGGAAGCCTGATTCGACAAATCTCCATATTTGATTGCGGAAAGCCCTACCATCTCGGCTGTCTTTTTCGCGTCATCACCTTTTACACTGCGGTTCTCAACGATTTTCTTATACATTTCCTCATTGATTTCACTTATGAGGCGTTCCAGACGCATGACTCCACCTTCTCTTGTCTTGAAAGGCTTGCCGTCCTTGCCGTTCATGGTTCCGAATCCCACAAACGCAAGTTCTGTCTTCTCATCTGTCAGTTTTGCCTTCTTCGCGCAGCGGAATACCTGGATAAAATGCAGTTCCTGACGCTTGTCCACCACATAGATCATCTCATCCGGATGATAATCCTCCATACGCTGGACAATGGTAGCCAGATCCGTAGTGTTATAAAGAGATGCGCCGTCTGATTTGAGGATCATACAGGGCGGTATCTCCTTTGCATCTGACTCCTCTTTTACATCTACCACAAGTGCTCCCTGATCCAGATATGCATATCCATTGTCTTTCAGATATGCCACCATATCCGGTATATACGGGTCTGCATCCGCTTCCCCTTTCCAAAGGTCAAAGTCCACATGCAGTTTCTCATAATTCTTTTTCAGGTCAGCAACGGACACTTCCATAATATGCTTCCAGAGAGCGCGGTATCCCCTTCTGCCCTGCTGAAGTTCTAATGTAGCCTCCAGAGCCTCATTTTTATAATTCTCATCTTCTTTTGATCTACCGCTGGCTGTGGGATAAATTTCCTCCAGCTCGCTGACAGTAAACGGTGCCTCTGCCGGATATTCCCCTTCATAAGACTCATCAAAATACACAAGCTCCGGAGAACGTTTTTTTAACTCTGTGATGATCAGACCCATCTGCAGGCCCCAGTCACCCAGATGCACATCACCAATTACTCTGTGTCCCAGGAAACGGCCCATCCGTTTTAAGCTCTCACCAATGATCGCTGAACGGAGATGTCCCACATGCAGCGGTTTTGCCACATTCGGTCCGCCATAATCAATAATAATAGTCTTAGGAGACTCTGCTTTTTCAATGGAAAGGTTCTCGTCCGCCTGCATATCGTTCAGATAAGATGCCAGAAACACAGGGGTCAGCTTCAGATTGATAAATCCCGGATTCACGGCCTCTGCCTGGCTGAACATTTCACTCTCTTTTATTTTCTCAACCACATCGTTTGCAATCATGATAGGTGCTTTCTTATATGTCTTGGCTGCTGCCATGGCTCCGTTGCACTGATACTCGCATAGATCCGGACGGTTGGATACATTCACACGGGCAAATTTTTCGTCATATCCGGAAGCTGTGAATGCGTCTTTAATGACTGCTTCCATGCATTCGATGATTTTCTTCATAACTGTTCACTACTCCACTTCTACTTTTTTAGAAACTGCCACGGCCAGAGCACCCTGTCCAATGTGACAGGCCACACTCAGGGACAGAGGGTCCATATGCACTTCCATGCCGAAATGCTTTTCAAGCTCCGCTTTCCATTCGAGAGCTTCCTCTTCATTGCCGGTATAGGCCGCCTCCAGACACATGAGGCCTTTTTTCTTATGGTCCTTAAACCGGTTCTTCAGGTCTTCCTCCATGGCTTTGACCATCACACGTTTTGCCTGCTTTTTACCCCTGGCTTTTGAAAAAGCATCCAGCTTCTCCCCCTGAATCTGCAGGACCGGCTTTAAATTCAGCACAGTGCCCAGTGCAGCAGCCGCAGGTGTGATCCTGCCGCCTTTTTTCAAATACTTCAGTGTCTCCAGAGTGATATAGATACTGGACTCTCCTTTTTCGGCTTCCAGAATTTCCTTGATCTCCACTGCATTTTTCCCGGCCTCTGCAAGCGCGAGTGCGTCCAGCACGGATTGTCTCTGGGTAACAGAAATCCTTTGGTTGTCCACTACCTGTACACGTCCCTTATATTCTCTGGCCAGCACAAATGCTGTCTGGCAGGAATTGCTGAGGCCGCTGGACATGGGGATGTGTACAATCTCATCATGGTCCGTGAGCAGCCGTTCCCAGGTCTCCAGAACATCAGCGGGAGACGGCTGGGATGTGGAAATATCCGCGTCCTGAGCCAGCCGCTCATAAAAATCCTCCTGGCTGAGAGTGATCCCCTCCAGGAAAAGCTGTTCGTTAATATAAAAAGGCATCGGAAGAACTGTAATTCCCAGCTCCCCGGCGTACTGCTGGGTAATGCCGCTGTTACTGTCCGTCACAACTGCAATCTTCTTTTTTTCCATTGCTTCTTTGACTCCTTTTCCCCATTTTGGGTTACTATTTTTAATAATATCATAGACCGGAGTTAAATACAATGTCTCCTCCGGGAAAATTTTGACGAAAAAATCACTGCATGTTATAATAGATTTCAGATAAAATACTGATAAGGAGGATCATCATGTCATTTCAAACAGAATCTTATGCCAACACAGCAAAAACTATCATAACAAATCTGGAAAAAAGGAATATGAAAGGGTATTACTGTAAAAATGCCCGGGAAGCCAGAGAACTCATCTGTCAGCTTATTCCCCACAGCTCTACCGTAACCTGGGGCGGTTCAGAAACACTGGTGGAGGCAGGTGTAATGGATGTTTTGAAACAGGAAGACTACATACTGCTTGACCGAAAGAACGCCAAAACACCTGAAGAGGCCAGGGCGCTCTATGGAAAGATCGTGACTGCGGATTATTTTCTCACCGGCACCAATGCCATCACTCTGGACGGCGAACTGATCAATGTGGACGGTATGGGAAACCGCGTAGCCTGTCTGATCACAGGTCCCCAGCATGTGATCGTAGTTGCGGGAATGAATAAAGTGTCCGTCTCAGAAGAGGACGGGATCCGACGGGTCCGCAATATAGCAGCACCGCCCAACAGTATCCGTGTAGGGGCAAACACACCGTGTTCTAAGACAGGTGTCTGTGGGGACTGCCAAAGCCCTGACTGTATCTGCTGTCAAACGGTTATCACAAGACGTTCCCGTGTAAAGGACAGGATCACAGTCATTCTCATTGGCGAATCTTACGGTTTCTGATTGATGAATTTCACATTTTCTGATTAGTAAATCTTACTTTTTTTGATTAGTAAATTCCACATTTTCTGACAAAGAAATCCGGCAGCTCATACAGATAAGCTGCCGGATTTCTTATATTTTCTTACATTCTTCTCAGTGCTTCTATCGGACTTAGATTTGCCGCTTTTATAGATGGCAGTAAACCAAATACCAGACCGATGATCATGGAAAACACCACTGCTGCTGCTGCTGCCGGGATGCTGATGACCATAGGTGTCTGGGATATTCTGGATATCACCTTTGACAGGATAAAACCTGCTGCCACACCTAAAACGCCGCCTACGCTGGTAAGCACTGCTGCTTCGGTCAAGAACTGACCCAGGATTCTGCGCTTATTGGCACCGATGGCTTTTTTCAGGCCGATTTCACCGGTACGTTCCGTTACAGACACCAACATAATATTCATAACACCAATACCGCCCACTAAAAGGGAAATACTGGCGATCCAGATAAGCTGCCGGTTGGTATTCTCACTGATCTGCTGAAGCCCCTTTGCCTTCTCCATAATATCCTCTGCCTTATATTTGATAGAGTCTGATGAAGATGTTATGGATGTATTCAGGATTTCTGCAGTCTTCTTGCCTGCTTTGCTCATGGCCTCCGGACTGGCTGCCCGGATGACTGCCTGCTGTGGTTCATCGTATTGATACACAATGGGCCACGCTGTATCCGGCATCAGGATCATCCCGCTGTCATTGCTGTAGTACGTATAATAGTCTTCTATACTGTTAATGACCGGCTCATATTCATCTGATTTTTTTATGATCCCCACAACGGTAAAAGGTTCCCCTTTTATCTCTATGGTTTTGCCGATCTCCCTCCCTTTTTCAAAAAAATTGTTGGAAGCGGTCTCATCCAGCAGAATCACTTTGCGGAAATTGGAAAAATCCTTTTGGGAAAATCCCCGCCCACGGACGATCTGATATCCGCAGGTGTCTAAATAATCCTTGTCCACTCCAAGTACCTTGCCGCCGTCCATACTTTGATTTTGATAATAAATACTGTCCGCATACTGGCGCAGTCTGTAGAGTGACGCATTTTCTACATGATCCAGATCCAGGATCTGCTGTTTCTGCTCTTCTGTGATAACCGGCACTCCCTGGGGTATCCCCTGATATTCCATCTGATAAATGTTGCTGCCCTCATTCAGGGTGATATCCACAACATTATCACCTTCGCCAATCAGGTTCTTTTTAATCTGCTCACTGGTTCCCTTGATCGTGGACACAATGGAAATCAGAGATGCAATCCCAATGATTATGCCCAGCATAGTGAGAAAAGAGCGCATCTTGTGAGCCCAGAGTCCCTGGAAGGACAATCTAATATTTTCTACCATGTTCTATCCTCTCTCCTCCGGTAGTTCATAAAATCTTCCTCTTTCATAATGAACTACTAGTACATGCTGTAAAGGTCTTCTATAGCTGCACGTCTAACCTTGACACCTTCTTTTACCTTCTTGCCATATGGAAAAGCGATATGGTCCTCCTCCGTAAGGCCATTTTTAATCTCCAGCATACTGCCGTAGAAATTTTTTCCCACCTGAACGTTTCGTCTTTCCAGTCTATGGTCCTTGCCCTCCACATAGACAAAGTCTTTGCCGTCTTTATTCCTCACATATTCCTTGCTGATATAAAGACCTGCCGGATTCTCTGTCTCTGAGGGAAGATCCAGGCTGACGCCCTCCATATTTTTAAGTCCGTCACTGTTTTTAATATACGCAGTGAAGGGATAATAGGACACCTCACGGCCGTAGCCATACATGTTATTGGATGACGGAAAATTGGATATTTCTTTCACTTCCGCCTCGATGGGAAGCCCTGATTCATATGAGAATCCGGTCAGAACTGAGCCTGGCTGGAGCTGCTGAAGCTGATACTCATCTGCGAGTCCTTTCACATAACTGCCTTCTGAACTCTCCACAACCAGAAATGCCTCCCCGTCCACTTCACCTTTTCCGGGATCTCCCACTTTTTTAACAACACCATTCAGAATAGATTCTACTGTCTGATTTTCCAGCTTTTTCTCTACATTCTGTATTTTCAGGCTGCTGCCCCGGATATCCAGTTCTGCAGTCTTTATCTCTTTCTTCTTTTCAGTGATCGCTTTGTTCAGTTCATCTTGTGTGTAACCTTCTATGATATCATCCTGAGGGATCTCCTCCATGAAATCCCAGTCATCAGGGAACTCTTCCCCGTCATCACCATCCGGATTTTCCTCGTCTGGAATTTGAGGCTCTTCCTCTGTATAAGTACCAAGGTGAGTCAGATACCATTTCTCCGGTGCTGCCAACTGGGTTATCTTACTTCCGTCAAGACAAAGCGCTGCTATGAGAAATCCATCCTTGTCATCCTTGTCTCTGACTTCCAGGATACAATATACCGGCTCTTTTTCTTTGGTATCAGAAGTTCCGTAACCTGCTATCTGATTCAAAAAGGCTCCCTGTATCTTTACGTCTTTTTTACAAAGATAGTAATACGGGTCTTCCTTTGTACCTGTTCCTTTATAGGGAATGGCATTTTCTATTTTCTGGCCGGGTATTGTTTCAAGAGTAATGTCTCCGTAAAGTTTATCGTATACCATTGACGGCACAGGCTTATTGGGTTTTTCGGGATTGTCCGAGTCGCCCGGCTTATCTGTTCCCGGATCGCCTGGGTTTTCTGTTCCCGGATTGCCTGGATTTCCTGAATCCCCAGTATTTCCCGAGTTCTCTGTATCATCCGATTTTCCCGGATTTCCCTGTTCACCGGAATCCGCTGTTCTTCCCGCATTTTGAGAAGTCGCCATTTTGCTAAACGACGCTTCCCATCGTCCGCCTGTACCTGTATTTGTCTCTTTTAAACCAAGAGGAAGTATTCCCGATTTGGTGCCGGCTCCAACTATATTACCGCCGGAGCCCTCATCGCCTGCCTCTGACTTCTGGCTGTCAGGTATTATGTTGGCATTTTTCAGTTTCTCCAGTTCTTTTTCCAGCCCCTTTTTCTTAACCAGAAGCTGTTCTTTGTTTATTTTTTCCATTTCCAGATCAATGTTGACCAAAGTCATATCATATGAGAGAAGAGGGGTTCCTTCAACCACTTCCTGCCCTTCCTGAACATAGACCTGATCCACAATCTGTTTGTCCATCAGATGGACCTCCTGTGTCACACTGGAGGATATGGTCCCGTCAATGCTGGTACTCATTCCCCATATCTGCTGCTTTAGATCAGCCACGGGATAGACGTCCACTTTGGTCTGATCCATCTTTTTTACGCCATACCAGATTCCTGTGCCTGCCAGCGCTGCTGCGCCTGCACAGATGACGGCAATAATTATTTTTTTATTTCTCGCCTTCATTTGAATCCTCCCCTCTACTGCGCCTCACCTTCCGGACCGGGTGCTGTCTCCCCGTCCGTACCTGCTGCACCGGCCTCACCTTCCGGAGCACCGGCTTCTCCTTCCAGGGCACTTCCTTCAAAGTCAGCACCTCCCGCTTCCCCCTCTGCGGGAAGTACATCTGCCCCGTCTCCTGCCTGTGGAAGGGCTTCAGAACCCTCAGGCATTTCTCCCTCTGCAGGCATTGTTGTCTGATCGTTCATCGGAATTTCTTCGTGTGTTGTCTTCATTCCTTCTTTTAAGAACTCCTGAGGAAACGCAATATAGTCATTTACCTTCAGGCCGCTTTTGATCTGATACTGGAACAGATTCTCATCGTGTTCACCAATAGTCACCTGGCGTTTTTCAAGCTTTCCGTCTTTATTTTCCACCCAGATACAAGGCTGCTTGTCCAAATCCATGATAAATCCTTCATCCAGCCATATGCCTTCTCTTTTCTCCATTCCCGTATCATTTTCTATATATACGTGCTGACCTAACATAAGACCGTCAGAGGAGTCCAGGTTTATATAAAAGGGATAGGAGGAGGACATCATCTCACCGCTGTCACTGCTGCCTCCGTACATCATGTTATTGTTGTTTCCCTCTCTGTTTTCCGTATCAACAGCTGTAAAGGTTCCGCTCCACGTCTTACTCTCATCAACTCTGGAACGGATGACTGCCTTTGTACCTTCCTGAACAGCTCCTATATTCTGTTCGTTTACTTTCCCCTTCACCCTGTATACACCGGTTGCCAGGATTGTCATAAATGCCTGTGGATTGCCGCTGTAAGCATCTGTCTCATTGCCTTCATTAATGCTTTTCACAACACCCTGCAGTTCACTGGTGACAGTGGAATTGGCTATTTTTTCATGTATCTGTGATATTTCAACCTCTTTGCCCTTACGCTCGTATTCACTTTTTTTCAAATCCATCTGTGCTGTCTGGATTTGGGTTGTATAGGAAAACTGGTCATCCTCAGAAGCGGATTTCTTTTCTTTTTCCAATTGTGCGATCTGACTGCGCAGGTTTTCCATGTCCGTATCCGCCCGTTCCAGATCCAACTGTGCCTGCTGCAGATCTGCTTCCAGACTCTCTGTGTCATAGATAAAAAGGGCTGTTCCCACCTCAACCTCGCTGCCCACTTCCACAAGGATCTCTTTTACTTCTCTTTCTGCATTCTTTTGGATCTCCCATGTCTTCTGCGGTTCCACCACGCCAGCCATCCGCTGAACCTGAGAAGACGGGTCCATAGAAGAGACACTGGTCACATAAGCCAGTTCTGTACTTTTGTCCTCTCCCTTTCCCCGCTGCATGTAAATTCCCGTACCGATCACACCTGCCAGCAGAACAACGCCTGCTCCGATGAGAATTTTATTTTTTTTATTCATACATTTCCCCCTGATTCTTTTATTTGTAAGTGTTCAGTCTCCTTACATTAATGAGAAAAATCCATACAGAATCGCCTTCGACAATGAAATTATTGCCTGAAAACAACTTTACACAAAGTATAACAGATTTTAAAGATTCTGTCTTTTAACTTTTTATAACCTTTTGAAATCTTTATGTAATCATTTGTGTTTTGATTTCGTATATAATATAAAGTCGTCTTTTTGTCGTATTTCGTCGAATCATATCTTTATTTAACGAAATATATCTATTTTTATCTAATCAGATATTTTTATGACTTTTTAAGTTATTCTTATTATTAATAAAATAATACAAATGAAGGGGGTATTTTATGAACGTGGAAAGTCTTGTTTACCGTCTTGGTATCTGCTCCATATATCGGGGCTATTCTTTCCTTATTTATGCAGTTGAACTGGCAGTCAGAAATGAAGAATATCTACTCTACATAACCAAAGAATTATATCCGGATGTGGCAAAACATTTTCATTCTACCAGCACAAGGATCGAACGGTCACTTCGTACGGTTATCACCACATGCTGGAATGAAGGCAACCGAACGCTGCTGGACCGCATTGCCGGATATGAACTGCAGCGCAAGCCTACCACCGGAGAATTTATTTCCATGCTCGCTTATTATGTGAGAAATCATAAAGATGAGGAATAATAATTTCCTTTATATTGAAAGGGCATCTACGCAGAAGCTGTAGATGCCCTTTCAATATAGCAAATAATCTCTATAGTAAATAATCTTTTTAATATACTATTTCAAAGATTATTTTCCAACAGTTTTCCTGCTAATTCCTCAAAAGAAATTTCATTTGTTGTTTCTAAAAGTTCAATATCGTCTTTTCTAAAGCTGTCCGCCCCTTTATAAGCACCGCATATACCACACGCCATTGCAGCAATCGTATCCGTATCACCGCCTATATTTGCCGCGTATTCAGCGCATACTATAGGATCTCCCTTTGACATATAAAATAAAGCTGCCGCTGCCGGTATACTTTCCGCAGATGAAATCCCTGTCCCAACATAATCATAAATATTTTTAAGTGCTTTCCTGGTATCTTGTTCTGCAAAATATCTGGCCAGCCTCATACGGCAGGCTACAGACGGCGAACAACTGGATTCTCCGTACTTGCTTCCTCTTTCTGCCATAACTATCATATATTCATAAATCTTCAGTAAATCTCTCTCCCCATGGACAGCCGCTGCTGCACCTGCAGCTATTGCACATGCTGCACTTATGGCGCAAGAGGTATAATGGGTTGGTCTGCATAATTCGATAACCTCATGAAGCAGATTGTCAGAATTTATTTCTTTTTCTTGACTGCTTCCGGCAAGCAGTCCTATCGGAATAATTTTCATAGCCGCCCCATTGGTAGTTCCTGTACTTCCGGCTTTTTCAATTGGCACACCGGCCTCGATCAATTCCAGTGCCTTAGCGGTACTTGGACCTACAACTGTTATACTTTTCTCTGAATGTTTTATCCAGTACCTCAATTTTTTTATAAATATCTGTGCGTCTGCCCGTCCCCCGTTTTCACTGAGCATCTCTGCAACCAGAATACTGTTTATCGTATCATCTGTCACTTCAGCTTTTGCAAATCCGGCGGATATTTTATTATCAGGATGACCGGGCAAAAAAGAGTTGATATATCCCATTTTCTTCTGTATCGTTTCCGGGCTCCACATTTCTGCCGGCATTCCGAAAGCATCCCCATAAGCAATTCCAATGAAAGCACCTTTTACCTGATTAATTTTTTCTTTCATGTACAGGCCCTCATTTCCACACAAACTTTTGGGCAGTTTTAAGATCCGGTGAAAAACGGGCTCCTATTCCGGTACACGTATAGCCTGCGCACATAGTCGCGAATTTCATGGAGTCCTCTATAGGCATACCATTCAGACAGTGCTGATAAATAAATGAACCCATATATGAATCTCCGGCACCTGTATAATCCACCACTTCCAGATCACAGCTCTTAACCACATATTTCCGGTCCTGCTCATCATACGCTACTGATCCTTCTTTTCCGAGGGTAAACAATAATGTGCCCCTGCAATATTGACGGAAATATCTCATGCAGGCGTCTAAGTCCGTCGTTCCTGTGAGTTCATACATGCCGCCTCGACATGGTGCAAAAATATCCGTGAACCTAAGTGCTGATAATATCTCCTCTTTTGACACATTCAATCCCTGCATGGTTCTAAGTCCCACCTGCATGTTAAAGACCGTCTTTACCCCCGCTTCCTTTGCCTTTTTTAGTCCAGTTATGGCAGGCTCTTTTGGCAGTAAATCTGTATAGAACACCTTCGCTGATGCAATAGCTGAAAAATCCAGTTCTTCGCCTCTCAGACTGTCAAAGGCATCCCCCATATTAAGCATTATAAATTTTCTGCCCTCCTCATCAATGACAATTTCTGTATGCAGAGTTATCTTTCCCGGTCTTACCATCATACTTTTTGTATCTACCTTCTCGTCCTGAAGACTTTTTAACACATCCTTACCCAGAGCATCATCCCCCACAGCCCCCATATACCTGCATTTTGCAGAAAGCCTTGCCAGCTGAACGATTACATTTGTACCGCTTCCTCCAGGCTGTCTGTCATTACTTTTTACAATACAGAACCCATCCTCTGAAGGCAGGTTATCAACCTTCATTAAAACATCCATAGCCAATGTACCTAAACCATATACATCCATGTGCCTTCTCCTTTCTTCAAAATCAGGCAGAACAAAATGTTCTGCCTGATCTCCCCCTGTGTTAACAGCCTGATATTACAATTTTACTATATTTGTCATGCGTTCCATTCTGCATGGACACGCCTACAGCGCCGTAAAGATACGGTTTTTCTTCATCTACAGCATCCAGATGGCAGCCTTCAATTTCAGCGCATATTCTGTTGCCTCTGACCTGAACGTCAACACAGTATTCTTTCCCGCAGCTCCAGTCAAATGAAGTTTCTGCCAGAATCCGGTATCCGTTATCATTTTTCAAAATTGCTGCCTTTCCGTCAGGAAGAAGTCCCACTGCATATGAGCGGATAGCTCCCTGCACTCTCACATTTACCATATGATTTTTTCCTGTCAGCGGTGTAAAAAAGAATTTTGCCCTGTAATCTTCCCAGTCATATCTACCTGTATAGGCCTCAGCAAAATCTGAACAGGACAGATGCATTTCCCCGTCACTCAGATACATAAGACCTTTCAATTTTGTAAACTGGCTGATTTCCTTATGAAGACCAGTCCACTGTTCTTCTGTTTCCTTCGCAAACTCAATAGCGTAGTCAGCCTTTCCATCCGCATATAAATCATCTATGAGTCCCACAAAATCAAACACCTGTGTGTGAGTACCCTGAACATGGAAACACAGGCCAATCTCATCGATCAGCGCTCCTTCCAATCCCGGAACTGTAAATTTCAATTCTTTCCACTGGCCTTTACAAAGGATTTCTCTGCTTCCCTCATAGACTTTATCTGCCCGGCTGTCTCTTGCATAGAGACTTACCAGAGCATCCTCTCCGTATTCCGGAATCATTGCGCTTCCATGAAGGGTCTGTCCGGGATATACAAGCGGTGAAAAGCACGGATCATATCTGCTGTCATGAAAATCCCTTGGTCTGTAATGTGTCTTTTTATATACAAACACATTTTCTCCCGGCTCCACGGGTTTTGCCACAAATTTCAGGGAACGTGTTCCCGTAAATGCTGATTCATCTGTATTAATCACTGCACACTCACGGTCTTTTCTTGCCCGTTTATCCAGTCCATCCACACGAACACGCATAGCATGAGTAGAACCCGGATATTCAAAATGACAGCTGTCAATCCTCTTCTGTATGATGGTATTCCAAGGTTCCGGCATTTTTTCTCCCACCACAGCATATGCCAGTTTTGCGATATAAGACGCGCCGTAAGGGATATCCATAATATTCATGGATCCCATAACGCTGGAGCAGGCCAGGAAATCATTGATCGGTTTTCTCCATTTTTCGTAGTCAATGCCGTCCAGTCCGTTTCTCACGCCCATGATCGTAGCTACATTGCCCACGTTGCAGTCTGTATCCCAGCCGCACATATTACAGATATTCAGTGTATTTGAGAAATCTCCTTCTCCGTATAACAGTGCCAGAATCATTACCGCGATATTAGGGATAATGTGACAATTACCAGGATATTTGTCATAGCCATAATTGTCAAATATGTATTGGAAACAGGTTCTCCAGTCGCCGGGGTTTTCATCGTAGTATACCATTACTGCCCGCACCACTTTTGCATATTCACATTCCCTTGGAATATAGGAAAGTCCCTTTTCAATGATCTTCCTGATATCTTTCTCCACAAAGGCATAACTGATGCACACAGCAACAAAGATACCGCCGTAAATGCCGTTTCCATCATGAGTCACACTGGCTGCCTCTTTTGCATATTTAGCTGCCAGATCAGGATTTCCTGGTGTCACAAGTCCCCATGTATCAATAAATATCTGTCCGCCTATCTGCTCTGCCGTTGTACTTCCATTCTGTTCAATACTTCCGCTTCTCGGAGCAGGGATTCCGTTTTTCAGATTTAAATACGCGGTATGCTCTGTGGATATTCCATAGCCTCCCCACCAGAAAAATCCATGCTCAAACGGTGCGTAATTCAGGAGTGCCTCAGCTACATCCTGTGCCTGCAGCTCATAATCATGGTGCCCGTCTTCCAATGCCCTCAGGAAAAACAGCGGACCGTTACTGTCATCATCAGCGGCAAATTCATGATAATCTACAGGATAATGGTCTAATTCACCGTAGATATTTTTAATTTTTTCATAGGTCCAGCCCTCTACAGGGGCACCCAGGCGGATACCGATGATCTTGGCAAGCCATCCTGCATAAATACCTTCAATAAACTCTGTTTTCATACTCACCCCCCCATCGAGCAATCTGCCAATATTAACCTTTTACACTTCCGCTCGTCATACCTTCAATAAATTTACGGCTGAAGAACAGATACAGAATAATAACCGGTGCAATGGTAATCACACTGGCCGTATAAATACGTGCCATATTGGAACCGTATTCTCCTGTAAATTTAACAAAACGTGTTGCTACAAGTTTAAGCTCTTCTGACGTGATAAATGTATTAGACCATAAGAACTCATTCCACACATTAACAAAAACTAAAATCGCAATTGTGAGAAACATGGGTTTTGCAATGGGCAGTGTCACTCTCAAAAAGCTGTTCAGTTCATTACATCCGTCAATTTTAGCGGCTTCTTCCAGTTCTCGGGGGATACCGGCCAAAAAAGTTCTAAGCAACAGCATATTGAACGGAATCTGCATTGCAGTATACACGATCATCAGACTCCATCTGGTATCAACCAACCCCAGTTTATTCATAACAAAATAATCCGGGACAATATACAAAAATCCGGGAAGAGAAATTGCCACAAAAAAGTATGCGGTAAAAAAACCTCTCATCTTAAATTCCAGCTTACTGATGGAATATGCTCCAAGCCCAACCACAACGAGAACTACAACAATTACCACAAAGGCCGTTAACAGACTGTTGAAGTAAGCAGTGGCGTATCCTCCTATCTGCCATGTCTCCTGAAAGTTATTAAAAACCCATTCCTTCGGCAGACCCAGCGGCATTGTTTTACATTCCCGATCCGTACGGAAAGCATTTAGCAATACCTGAAATAAAGGAACCGCTGCGAACAATGCCATGATGAGTAAAAATATAAATTTGATAAAAGATGAAATCTTATACTTTGCCCCATTTTTCACTCCGCTATTCATCTTCCATCCCTCCTTTTTTACTGATGTATTTCTGAAGGAAGTACAAAATCACGCATATGCCGCTCTGTATTACGCAAAGAGCATTGGCATATCCCGCCCTGTATTTTACAAAGGCGTTTTTATAGATATAGGTAGACATGATTTCTGTGGCATTCGCCGGTCCGCCGTTTGTCATAATGTATACATAATCAAAGGTCAGGAATGACCACATTATTGTCATAATTAATACGAATGCGATTGTCTGCTTGATTCCCGGGATTGAAACGTGGATCAATTCCTGGAAACGATTTGCTCCGTCGACTCTTGCCGCTTCATATAAAGTAGGATCCACCTGCTGTAATGCTCCTAAAAAGAGAACCATGATAAATCCCCACCAATGCCAGTTATCTACAAATGCCACAGAGAACAATGCAATTTTAGGATTACCAAGCCAGAGTACCTTTGACAGCTCTGTCCAGCCGGCTTTAGCAAATACCTGATTAAGTCCATAATACGGATTCATATAGGCAGTCCAGATTTTCCCCGCTACTGCCGCTGATATAACATAAGGAATAAAATAAATCGTTCTGAAAAACATCTGGGATCTACGAAGCTGACTGACTATGATTGCAACAATAAATCCCAAGATCAGTGGAACTGTAATGAAAATAAGCAGCCACTGAATATTATGTACTACGGACAGCTTTACCAAGGGATCTTTGAAAATTTCCGAAAAGTTTTTTAAACCTATAAATTTTGCGTTTCCCATTCCATTCCAGTCAAACAAAGACATCACCAGCGTACTTAATGCCGGTCCTGTAACAATGCATGCATGGATAATAAATGCGGGAAGTATAAATAGGTATGGTACCATATGTCTTTTTTTAACTGTATTCATCTCTCCACCACCTGTAAAGTCTTCTTTAAAAATACCGTACAACCAACGCCTCCATGCAGTGCATACCTCCTTCCACGAAGATTGGTTGCACGGTATTTCCCAGTTACTTAATCACATTTCAATTCCACTGCTGTTATGGTAATACCGGTATCGTATTGTCAGCAATTGCAGTATCTATATATGTCTGAGCCTGAGCCAGATAATCATCCACCGTAAGTGAACTAAGGAACAATGCATCTGTGTTCTCATTCATATAAACTCTCATATCGGATGGATAGAATGTCCAGGAACAATAACCTATCTGGTTGTTTTTCTGTGCATCCATAAGCAGTTTATACTGGTCTAAAAGTTTTTCATCCATTCCTTCCAGTTTTGTAATATCAAATTCTTTCAATGGATATGGCTGATATCCAGCCTCATTGATGGACTGATAATGTCTGTCAAGTGATGTGAAAAGATAATTAAGTACCTCTGCAGCTAAATCCGGGTTTTTAGAGTTCGCATTGATAGAATAGCCGCCGCCTGTAGCAAATGGGAGAATCTCACCAATTTCCTCTTTCTGTGGCATCATTTCAGAATCCCAATTACAATCCGGATATGTAGCCAAAAGCTGATTAGAGGCCCAAGTTCCATCAATCATCATAGCTGCACGTCCTTCTGCAAAGAATGCAAGCATATCTTCATTTGTGATAGACTGAGATGCTTTGTCACCAAGCCATCCTTCCTGCCACCAGTCAACCATAGTTTGAATGGATTCTTTTATTGACTCATCTGTATATTTTCCTGTTCCTTCCATTGCAGCTTTCACGGCTGCCGGACCACCGTAGCAGCTTGTAAAGGTTGAATACAGCCAGTCTACAGCACCCTGATAGTTGGAATTACCAAATGTGATCGGAATAATACCTTTTTCCTGTATCTTCTTCATCAATTCTACCAGTTCGTCCTCGGTTTTCGGCACTTCCCAGCCATTTTCTTTCATTACATCCATATTGTAATACATTACCATGCCTTCAAAAGAAGTTGGAAGAGAGTACAACTTTTCATTGTAAAAACAGCTGTTGTAAGCCCAGTCATAAAACATATCCTGCCAACCATACTGTTCTGCATATTTTCCTAAATCAAGTACCCTGTCAGCCTTTGCAAATTCTGCCACATCTGTTGGCCCATCCAAGTCCAGTATATCCGGTCCGCCGCCGCCTGCGACTTCCACCTGAAGGCTCTGCCTGTCACTGTACATTTTAATCTCAATATCTACGTCCGGAAATGCCTCTTTTAAAGGTTCATCGATATATTTCTCACGTACTGCAACTTGGCTGTCATCTGCCAGATAGCAAGAAATCACCAGTTTCTCTTTGTCCTTGCTGTCTTTTTTCTCATCTGTCTTAGCTGTACTTTCTGTCTGTTTGTCACCATCTCCAACAGCTTTATCATCCCCCGATGAACCACACGCTGCCATTGTTACTGCCATTGCTCCTGACAAACATAACGCCAAAAATTTTTTCGTGTTTTTCATAACATTCCTCCTAGAATACATTATATTTTCTCTATTTAAATTTTGCTTTCAGCAAAATCAGAGACCAGTATTGATTTTCATTTTGCCGAGTTCTTCCAGCTCATCCCTGCCCGGAATTGAACTCTGTGCCCCTTTTCTGGTAACCGCCAGCGAGGAGGCCAGGTTTGCAAATACGATTGCTTCCTCAAAACCCATCTCCTCCGCCAAACCGGTGATAAATGCACCATTAAAGCAGTCTCCTGCCGCTGTTGTATCTACCGCAGTCACTTTTCTGGCAGGATATAATTTTTCTTCCTTGTCATTGACAAATAAAACACCTTTTTCCCCCAGGGTAACTAAAACATTTTTCACTCCCTTTTCAAGCAGAACATGTGCGCCGTTTCGGATGTTGTCCATAGTCATTTCCTGCTGCCCTGTCAATTTTAGTAATTCTGTCTCATTTGGTGTCAGATAATCAATCTTCTCCCAAATGTCCTTAGGCAGACTATCCGGCGCCGGTGCCGGGTTTAAGATAACCGTCTTTCCCAATTCCTTTGCCCTTCCAATGCCATAAAAAATAGTTTCATAGGGGATTTCCATCTGAAACATAACATAGTCACTTTCTGCAAACAAAACTTCATTTTGTTTTAAATACTCTACATCACAGGCCTCATTGGCACCAGAGATAACCACTATACTGTTATCACCATCACCATTTACATAGATAACTGCTGTACCTGTTGACTTGCCTTCTATATTTCTGATATAGGATACATTCGTTCCGCTTTTTGCCAGATTGTCTTTCAGTTTTTGTCCCAGACTGTCATCTCCAACACATCCGAGCATGGTAACCTTTCCTCCCAATTTACCTGCTGCATATGCTTGGTTTGCTCCTTTTCCCCCAGGTACATATGTAAGGTTTTTTCCAAGAACGGTCTCCCCTATCAATGGCATTCGTTTCATTTCTATGACGATGTCCATATTCAAACTTCCGATAATCAGAATCCGTTTATCCAAGCTATTACCTCCATCAAATTTATTAAGAAAATATTTTCTTAAATTGTTTTCTTATGTATGTATTGTATAACCACTCTTTCGTGCTGTCAATAGTTTTTCTATTTTTTGTGAATTAAAACTATTTAGGAAAGCGTTTTCTTGTGCATTTTTCACATACACCAATTGTTTTTTCCATTGACAAATCCCTTTCTATCCATCATAATAAAAGAAAATAATGGTAAACGAGGGTTCTCATATGACAATCAAAGAAATCGCCAGTCTGGCCGGTGTCTCTATCTCTACGGTTTCCAAAATCGTCAACAACAAAGACGAGAATATCAATCCTGAGACCCGCAGCCGGGTACTGAAAATTGTAAAAGAATATAATTATACACCATACGGCATGGTAAAAAATATTTCCAGCGCCAAAAGCTTCCTTCTGGGCATTCTTCTCCGCACTGCCTCACAGACCAATCTAATGCTGAACGGAATTCTACAGGCCGCACAGGAGCAGGGATATAATGTGCTGCTTCTGGACAGTCTGAACAGCGCAGACACGGAGCTGAAGCATATTACTTCTCTTTGCAAAAACAACGTGGACGGTGTGATCTGGGAACCTGTGGAGGAGAACAGCTCCCAGCATGAACATTACTTTGCAGAACAAAATATCTCTGTCTGCTATATTAACGGCGCCGAAACACTGCCTGCTTACAACATTGATTTTGAAAAAATGGGATATGTGCTCACACAGAAACTGCTGGAATACAAACACACTAAGATCGCCTGTCTTATGAAAGAAAAGAGCAGACGCTCCGGCATGGTGTTTGAGGGATTTAAGAAGTGCCTGTTTGACAATCAGATCCCTTATCATGACAAGATGAAGCTTTTCATCTCTGACTCGGCCTGCTGTTCTAAAGTTCTAAGCCACGGATTTTCAGGAATCGTCAGTTCACATTTTGCCTCCTCCCTGATCCTGTATGAACAGATGAACAAGCTGCACTACTACGTGCCTTCTGACTTATCCCTGGTCAGTTTAAAGGATGATGTGCGGGAGGCCATCTCCTTCCCCCACATATCCAGTATCAAGATCCCTTACCGGGAGTTTGGATACTATGTCTGCAAAAATCTGATCCAAAAATGCGAGAAAAAGCAGACGGAAGAACCGGAATATACCTTTGTCTCCCAGTGCGTTTTTGACAAGGAGGACAGTCTGGACATCCCCTCCTTCTTCCGTGCAAAAAAAATTGTTGTGGTCGGAAGCATCAACACGGATATCACCTTCAACGTGGACTGGCTTCCTCAGGCAGGTAAAACCACTACTATTTTAAGCTCCACCACCACACTCGGAGGCAAAGGCGCCAATCAGTCCGTAGGCGCTGCCAAGCTTGGACGCGAAGTATCCCTTATAGGAGAGATTGGCAATGACACGGATTCCACCTTCATCTTTGATATACTGGAAAAAGAACAGGTGACTACCCAGGGTGTGCACAGGGACATGAAGGCACAGACAGGAAAAGCTTATATCTATATTGAGCGTGACGGAGAGGGAACCATCACCATTATGTCCGGAGCCAACGGCAATCTCAGCCCGAATGACATACAAAAAAGACAGCATCTGTTTGAAAACGCAGGTTTCTGCCTGCTCTCCACTGAAATTCCCATTCAATCAGTCCTGGAGGCAGCCAAAACCGCAAGAAAATACGGTGCCAAAAACATCGTCAAACCCGCAGCTCTGAAATCCATACCCGAGCAGCTTTTACAGAACACAGATATCTTTATACCTAACCGAAAGGAAGCTGCCGCTTTGTGTCCCCAGTACGGTACTGTGGAAGAACAGGCCGACTACTTTTTCCGGAAAGGGATAAAGGCTGTTATCATTACCCTGGGGCATGAGGGCTGTTATCTGAAAACTGCAGACAGCGCAAAATATTTTCCGGCGGCGGATTTCATCTCCATAGACACTACCGGCGGCGCGGATGCTTTTATCTCAGCACTGGCCTCTTTTCTGATCGAGGGCTATTCTCTGGAAAAATCCATCCGGATCGCCACCTATGCAGCAGGCTTCTGTGTTTCCAGACAGGGAGTTGTCCCTGCTCTGGTAGATCACAACACTTTAGAGACTCATATCAAAAAGCTGGAGCCGGAGCTTCTAAAGTAACAGGATCCTTCAGCAGACAAAAAGGAAAAGTTGACTTTTCCGTCATTTCTGGTAAACTAAACAAATACGGTAACTTCCGCAAACAGGAGATGACACATGAAGATTCGACAAAAGAAATGGTTGTACGCCGCGGTTTTTATGACTTCTGCTCTGCTGCTCACCGGATGTGTCAGCAAAGAGGAGCGCTCAGTAAAGCAGACAGTTTCAGCGGAACTTGACCAGCTAAAAAACCCTGATAAAAAGACCATTGAAAAATACCTGTCCATCCGTGAGCTTTTCCCTGACAAGGGTACATCTGAAAAGGACAATGAAGAGGGCAGCGTAGATCCTGACATTGCCCAAATCTTTACACGGTATTTTAAGGATTTTTCTTACACCGTAGAAAATGTCAAAATCAAGGACACAAAAGCCAGCGCCACTGTCACGGTTACCAATCTGGATGCTCATGCCCTTGCTGAGGATTACACAGCCGCTGCTCTGAAAAAGCGGATCACCTGTGACGCCAATCCCAGTCAGGTAGAATTTTCGCTGAAGGACTCTTACCTGCTCCTTGGAGAGACACTGAAAAAAAATAAGTATAAACTGGTGGATACCACCTTTGACCTAAAACTAAAGCAAAAAGACGACACCTGGACGCTCGTCCGCAGTGAAGACCTGGACAATCAGATAACCGGTGGTTTTCTCACTTATATGGCAGATTCTGATCTGCTGTCGCCCCAGGAAGTAGTCAAAATACATTTTAATACCATAAAAGAATTTGATACGGAACAGCTCAACATCTATCTGTCTCTGGACAGTCTGCTGGATACAGATGATACTTACAGCAGCTCCATTGCACACGCAATGGCGGAGCAGATCCATGCCTGCTTTGATTTTAAGATCCTAGATTCCAAAAATAATGAACGCAATGCTCTGGTGAAGGTTCAGATAACCAGCAGTGATTTTAAAAGCATTGTGTCATCCTACCAGGAACAGCTATCCGGGTGGCTGCAGACTTCCCAGGCCATGGCAGGCGGCGCAGAAGGACGCCGCGAGAAAGAACGGCAGCTTCTCCTGGAAAGCATAGAAAAGAACAATGCCTCCACCACCCGAGAGGTGGACATCGCCCTTGTAAATGACGGAACAAGCTGGAAAATGCAGATGGATGAAAATGTTGCATTGGCCATACTGGGAGGTGTGGACAGCGCTCTGGCGGATGTGTCAGAAGATGTGGAATAGAAAACAGATGCCCGGTCTTTGTTTTACCAAAGATCGGGCATTTTTCATATGAAAATCAGGATGAAATTTTTATTCATTTGTTGGCAGCAAGACAACAGCCAGCTCTTTTACTGCTCATCCTCCTGCACCTTCAGTGCAATTCCCAGTTCATCCAGTTGTTTTTCATCAACCTGGTTGGGTGCTTCTGACATCAGGCAGGAAGCGTCCTTTACCTTCGGGAATGCGATCACTTCGCGGATGGAATCCTCTTTTGCCATGAGCATGACCATACGGTCCAGACCGTAAGCCAGTCCTGCGTGAGGCGGAACTCCGTATTTGAAGGCATCCAGAAGGAAACCAAACTGCTTGTACGCCTGTTCTTTTTCAAATCCCAGAGCCTCAAACATTTTTTCCTGTACATCGTTCTGATGGATCCTCACACTGCCGCCGCCGATCTCGTTGCCGTTGAGTACAATATCATACGCTTTGGCGCGGACTGCACCCGGATCTGTATCCAAAAGAGGAATGTCCTCCTCAAAAGGCATGGTAAACGGATGGTGCATTGCTGTGAAACGTTCCTCTTCCTCTGACCACTCCAAAAGCGGGAACTCTGTGATCCATACAAAACGGTACTCATCTTTGTCGAACAGCTCCATCTGGCGTGCCAGTTCAAGACGCAAAGCTCCCAGCACATCCCATACAAGCTTGGTCTTGTCAGCCGCAAAGAGAAGCAGGTCACCGGCTTCACCCTGCATAGCTTCTATGAGAGCATTCATTTCCTCCTCCTGCATGAATTTTGCAAAGGAAGATTTTACACTGCCGTCCTCCTGGATGGCAATATATGCCAGGCCTTTAGCACCGTAACCCTTGGCGAACTCCACCAGCTTATCAATTTTCTTTCTCGGCATGCTGCCCTGTCCCTTGGCATTGATACCACGGACACTGCCTCCTGCCTCCAAAGCATTCTTAAACACTGCAAATTCACAGCCTTTTACCACTTCTGACACATCGGTAAGCTCCATGCTGAAACGCAGGTCCGGTTTGTCTGAACCAAAACGGTTCATGGCCTCAGTCCAGGTCATTCTCTGGATCGGAAGCTGCACTTCCACACCCAGAACCTCCTTAAACAGAAATGCCAGCATACGCTCATTTACATCAATGACATCATCTACATCCACAAAGGAAAGCTCCATATCAATCTGGGTGAACTCCGGCTGACGGTCAGCACGCAAATCCTCATCGCGGAAACATTTTGCGATCTGGAAATATCTGTCATACCCAGAACACATAAGAAGCTGTTTAAATATCTGCGGTGACTGGGGCAGCGCATAAAAGCTTCCGGGATGTACACGGCTGGGAACCAGATAATCTCTTGCCCCCTCCGGGGTACTCTTGTTCAAGATTGGTGTCTCAATCTCCAAAAAGCCTTCATTTGCCAGGAACTGGCGGACCAGTACAGCCACCTGGGAGCGAAGGATCAGGTTTCTCTGCAGATCCGGTCTCCTCAGATCCAGATAACGGTATTTTAAGCGCACTTCCTCTCTCGTCTTGCTGTTCTCCTCAATGGGGAACGGAGGTGTCTCAGACTCAGAAAGGATACGCAGGGCATTGGCGCGCACTTCTATCTCACCTGTCTTAAGATTTTCATTCACCGCACCGGAACGTGCCTCCACGCGGCCTGTCACAGCGATAACAAATTCACTTCTCAGTCTTCCGGCCTTCTCAAAGCCTTCCTCGTCGATATCGCCGTTTTCAAAAATAATCTGCATGATACCGGAACGGTCACGCAAATCCACGAAGACAATACCGCCTTTGTTGCGGCTCTTCTGCACCCAGCCCATAAGGGTCACCGTGCTTCCGATCTCTGCTTTTGTCACTTCCGTACATCTATGGGTTCTCTTTAACCCGTTCATTGATTCTGCCATTGTGTCAGTTCTCCTTCACTTCCTAGTTGTATACCTCTTCGATGATTTCATATCCCTCTGCCATGAGCTGTTCCTTCTGGAATTTTTTATTCTTCTTCATGTATACAATATTTACATTCTTACCGGAATTTCTCTCTTCTCCGGCCTTCTTCACGATCTCGATCAGCTTTTCGGAACTCAGCTTCTTATCCAGCAGATATGCTTTTTTGTCCGTGCTGCCCGGAACCTGGAATCCTCTCTCCATGAGCAGCATTACAATACGCTCAAAACCAATAGAAAATCCGGTTGCCGGAGTCGGGGTTCCTGTAAATTTGCCGATCATTTCATCATAACGTCCGCCGCCGCCTACGCTGCCGGCAAAGCCGTCGATGCAGATCTCAAAAATCGGTCCTGTGTAATAAGACATACCGCGCACCAGTGTGGGGTCGAACACGATCCTGAAGTTGGCTGTCTTAGCCTCTGTCACGCTCTCAATGATGGTGGACATATTGTCTGCCACATCCGGGTCCAGGAAGCCTTCCAGCTTTTCTTTACAATAATTCACACCGTCAATGCCTTCTCCGATGGCATCAAACAATGCAATATATTTGTCAATACCTTCTTTGGAAAATCCTGATTCCTCCAGTTCAGCAGCCACACCTTCCTTGCCGATCTTGTCCATTTTATCCAGGATGATGAACACCTGGTCATAAGACTCCTCCGGAAATCCGCTGTAAGCAGCCATGGCTTTTAAGAAACGGCGGTCATTGATGCGGATCGCAAAGCTCTCAAATTCCAGTTTGCCAACCAGTGTGGAGGTTGCCAGGATAACATCTATCTCTGCCAGGTTGGTAGGGTCTCCTAAAATATCAATATCACACTGCATAAACTGACGGAAACGTCCTCTCTGCGGTCTGTCTGCACGGAACACATTGCCCATCTGCAGAGCCTTGAAAGGAGACGGAAGTTCATTGGCATTGTTGGAGTAAAAACGGCTGAGGGGAACCGTAAGGTCATAGCGCAGGCCGCTGTCAACCAGATCATTCTCCTCTTTTGCCTCATCGAGCCTCAGCTTTTCCCCTCTTTTCAGAATACGGAAAATCAGTTTTTCATTGTCACCGCCCTGCTTGCTGGTCAGGTTCTCGATATGCTCCACACAGGGAGTTTCCATGGATGTAAATCCAAACTCTTTGTAGGTCTCCTTGATGAGTCCAATGACATAATCACGGATCTCCATCTCTCTCGGCAGAATATCTTTCATTCCTGTAACTGGTTTTTTCTTTAACTGCATAATTTTCTCTCCTCTTCTCTAATCATTTCGTAACTGTTTGGTTCCTTCACAGTTCGTCCTCTTCATGTATTGCTCTTTGAAACGCAAGAAATACCTGCATATCAAAATTCTTGACTTCATCGATCACCATCTTCACAGCAGTCTCGCCGGAAAACGCGTCACGGTAAGCTCTTTTGGAGGTGAGCGCTGCATATACATCACAGATCCTCAGAATCCTGGCTCCTAAAGGAATCTTTTCCCCTGCCAGGTTTTCCGGATACCCGCTTCCGTCGTAATTTTCATGATGATAGTAGATACTCTCCAGAACAAACGCAGAATATCCCCTGTCCTTCAGGCTCTCATATCCCAGTTCCGGGTGGCGCCTTACATACCTCATCTCCTCCACTACCATGGGATTCTCCTCCCCGGCAATGTAGCTGTAAAGCCGCAGCTTCCCTATATCGTGCAGCACTCCGGCTACTGCCAGTTCATGACAGATTTCCCCGGAAAGCCCCATCTGTTTTCCCACACGGAAGGCCAGGTTGCTCACCTGGATACCATGCTCAATTTCTTTTTCCAGATTGAAGCTAATCAGATGCTTCTGTGTGTTTGCCATTTCCGCAGTCTCCGCTCTTTATATTCAGATACGTTTCCAGCCCAATCCGTTTTCTGTCCATCATTTCATCTATTCTGGTGATATAATTTGTCACATCTTTTACATTTTCAGCGCGCTCTATACGCTCGCCGTTTTGAAATACAAACTTGGTGGAGGCTCCCGCCCCTGCCGCCAAAATGGACTGCTTCTCTTCCATGATCAGAATATTATAGATGCCTGCTTTGCCCGGCTTTGCGTATCCCACATTCTCCAGGTTGCCTGACATATTCTTCTGCCTGTACAGATAATATGGCCCCATGCCGCTCTGCCGTGCATACTCCATACACATATCCATGATTTCCTGATTGTTTTCAAAGGTCATCTCTTCGTACTGTTCCTTGAACAGATGAAGCCTGGTCGCTCTTTTTACTGCCAGTGAATGTACGGTCAGGCTGTCCGGGTCCAGAGCCTTTATCTCCTCCAAAGTGTGCTTTACATCCTGCGCGCATTCCCCAGGCAGACCCACGATGAGATCCATGTTGATATTGTCAAAGCCGCATTCCCTTGCCAGGAAAAAAGCGCTCTTTGTGTCTTCCACCGTATGTTTCCGACCGATCAAATCCAGTGTCTTCTGGTTCATAGTCTGAGGGTTCACGGATATCCTTGTCACCGGATGCCTTTTGATGGCCATGAGCTTCTCTCTTGTGATACTGTCCGGTCTTCCGGCCTCTACGGTGTATTCCTTCACCTGCTCCACCGGAAAGCACGCTTCAATATGGGTCAACAGCCTGTCTAACTGCTCCGGCTCCAATGTGGTGGGCGTTCCTCCGCCGATGTATATGGTGTCAAGGGTACGCACTTTCATGGTCTCTCCAATGTAAGTCAGTTCCCTGCAGAGCGCGTCCAGGTATTCATCCACTTTGTCTCTCCATCTCGCTAAAGGAGATGAGCTGAAAGAACAATACAGACAGATACTGGGGCAGAAGGGAATTCCCACATACAGGCTGTACCCATTTTGATAATCGATATCTTTTAACAGATTCCGTTCCCGGTTGGCTATGGTGACCGCCAGCGCAGTCTTTGCATTGCCGGTATAATAGGTACGGCGCATATAGTCCGCGGCCTCCGCATTGCTCATCCCTGACTCAATCAGCCCCATGGCGATCTTGGTAGGGCGTATGCCCGTCAGATTCCCCCAGGGAAGGGTAATGCCTGCCTCCTGCACAAGGCCTCTGTAAAGGATCTGTTTCAGTATGTTTTTTCTCTCTTTTCTTTCCTGCCCTTTTTTAAAGCGGGCCGCTTCTCCGAATATAATTTCTCCATCCCTCTCCAAGGAGAGGTGGGTCTTATCCTCCCCGTAGGTGATTCTCACCAACAGGTCATATACTTTCTTCTCCTCAGCGTCTTCCTCATAGAAATTCTCCACTTCTTCCTGAGGATAGAAAGCCTTGACAAGGGTGTAGGCATCATATTCAAATTCTTTTTTATTAAATGAAATGCCAATCATATAGGTTCCTCTTTCCTGGATTTTTTATAGATAGGGATTATATGATCGCTCATGATGGATGCTGGTCTCCTCCCCGTGTCCGGGGTAAATCTTCACATCCTCAGGTAAATGGTGAATGATCTTATCCAGGCTCTCCTGCATTTTTGCAAAATTGCCTCCGGGCAGATCACATCTGCCGCAGTTTTCACAGAAAATGGTGTCTCCGCTCATGAGTACACCTTCGTCCTCAATATAATAACAGCAGGAGCCTTCTGTGTGTCCCGGAGTCAGGTACATTTTGATCTGAAATCCTGCCAGTTCAAAAATCTCTCCATCCTCCAGCAGACAGTCCGCTTTCACCGTATAATCAAGCCCCTCCCAGGACGCAGACAGGTTCATCTGCGGGTCCGTGAGCATATCCTCCTCCGCTTTCGCCGCATAGACAGGCACCTGCCACTTCTCCTTTAGTTCACCCACTGCCATAATATGGTCATAATGTCCGTGTGTCAGAAGTATCCCTGCCGGTTTTCCCTCTATTCTCTCAACAGTGCGGCAGATACGCTCCGCCTCAGCCGCGGGGTCGACCACCAGGATCTCCCCGCTCTGTGTATTTTTAAGGAAATAGCAGTTGGTCATGACCGGACCAACCACGATTCCTCTCAGATTCAGATTCTTCATATTATATTGACTCCTTAGCCTGTAGTACGTCCGATATCCAGGACGCTCTCTACCTGTCTGATTTTTTCCACCAGGCTGCCCAGTTCTTCCTTGCTCTTAATATCAAAGGCAATATTTATGGTGGCACGCCCCTGTTTACTGGTTCTGGTATTCATGGACGTGATATCTATTTTCCTCTCAGTGAAGATTTTGGAAATGTCAACCAGAAGGCCTGTGCGGTTATTGGCATACACATTGATCTCAGCTGTGTACTGCTCTCCGTCTCCCGCGCTCTCAGCCTGCCACTCCGCATCGATCAGCCGTTCTCTGTCTTCTAAGGACATGTTGATGATGTTGATACAGTCTGTGCGGTGAATGGTAACACCGCGGCCTCTCGTCACATAACCCACGATCTCATCTCCGGGAATAGGGTTGCAGCATCTGGAAAAACGGACAGATATGTCATGGATCCCCTTTACCACAATGCCGCTCTTGCTCTTGTGGATGTGGAGTTTCTCCCGGCTCTCCTCCGCGGCTTCCAGCACCGCACACAGACTGTCATAGTTAAATACATTAAACG
>ERZ791934.1187-NODE-1187-length-27358-cov-4.888987_pt1 | contig 27358 bp, 29 predicted proteins | sample MGYA00510125_ERZ791934 | MGnify/ENA primary metagenome ERZ791934 (study PRJEB30046, sample SAMN00993240) | human gut metagenome | study: EMG produced TPA metagenomics assembly of the A metagenome-wide association study of gut microbiota in type 2...
CTCCTTAAGTATTTATAGTTAAATTTCAATCCACTCTCCCTCTGCAGGGAGAGACGATATGTGGGATAACAGACAGATGTATGTAGATATTTCAATCCACTCTCCCTCTGCAGGGAGAGACCATAAGATTTCCTCCTTAAGTATTTATAGTTAAATTTCAATCCACTCTCCCTCTGCAGGGAGAGACGATATGTGGGATAACAGACAGATGTATGTAGATATTTCAATCCACTCTCCCTCTGCAGGGAGAGACCATAAGATTTCCTCCTTAAGTATTTATAGTTAAATTTCAATCCACTCTCCCTCTGCAGGGAGAGACTCATGCGATCCGGAGAAATAGGTACAGAGACGTATTTCAATCCACTCTCCCTCTGCAGGGAGAGACACTGGTTTGCATTGTGGAGTCTATGCCAACGGATATTTCAATCCACTCTCCCTCTGCAGGGAGAGACACAAGCAGTCGCTTGCAGGGCTTCTGGGCATAGATATTTCAATCCACTCTCCCTCTGCAGGGAGAGACATCCCCAGACGATCTTCAAGCGAATCCCAAAGTGTATTTCAATCCACTCTCCCTCTGCAGGGAGAGACGTATCCTTTGTCATTTTTCCGATTATCGGTTTCCTATTTCAATCCACTCTCCCTCTGCAGGGAGAGACGATCCCTGCCGTGAACTGGCTCGTGTTTGCCTTATTTCAATCCACTCTCCCTCTGCAGGGAGAGACCAGGAGGCGTGATGAAATATGAAAAATCTTACAGTATTTCAATCCACTCTCCCTCTGCAGGGAGAGACCCTCACGGCCTCTCCGCCGGCCGCAACCATCCTTGCATTTCAATCCACTCTCCCTCTGCAGGGAGAGACCGTTAAGGAGACAAGAAGATATCCGGGAATGGAACATTTCAATCCACTCTCCCTCTGCAGGGAGAGACATGATTATCTTCCGCCGCCGTGTTGGCGTCAGGATTTCAATCCACTCTCCCTCTGCAGGGAGAGACTAATCTTGACGGCGGCTATTATGGAGCATTAGTATTTCAATCCACTCTCCCTCTGCAGGGAGAGACTCTGTTTAAGCAATTCGCTTTTCACGCTGGAATATTTCAATCCACTCTCCCTCTGCAGGGAGAGACAGCAATTTTGCACATAAAACTTCTAATATCCCGTCAACTCCTTATGCAAAACGCCAAATCAAAGAACTTTTTCCAACACCTACACAACAAATTACAACTTTCCTAACTCTCATATCATCAATATCCAGGTGCGAATCTCCCTGCATTTTCATGTGCACTTCACATTCGCACTAAACCACACTAAAATATAAGAGGGGCAGTCACATCAAAACTTTTCTTTGCTCCTATATGTTCAATCTTGTCTTTATACTTATTACCCAGATTATAGAACCTTAAACTATCAACTTCTTTATCAATTATATCCTCCAGGATAGCCTTTACCTGACGAAGTTTTGCGGCGTCCAGATTGCACTCGAATACGGAATTTTGAACCCGCTGTCCATAATTAACGCATTGTTTTGCTACTTTTCTTAGGCGTCTCTTTCCTGCCTCTGTCTCTGTATTTACATCATAAGTTATCAACACCAGCATTCTATCACCTACTTCCACAAAAATGGCGGATACTCTTCCAAATCTCCACGAACATATCTGGCCAGAAGCATTGCCTGAACATGGGGTACCATTCCCCACTCCATTTTTTCACCCAGAAAAGGATGTGTAATGACTTCCTTTTTCTTCTCCTGCCAAGCAGCAAGAAATTTCTTTCTCGTATCATCATCCATAATGACAGCGCCATTTTCTTTCTGAAGGAAACCGCTGGAATCAACAATCCTTTTATTAATCAGCGTTAGTACGAAACGGTCAGCCATTACACTTCTTAGTTCTTCCATGATATCCAGTGCCAATGATGTGCGGCCTGGTCTATCCGTATGAAAGAAGCCAACATAAGGATCAAGGCCAACAGTTTCCAATGCTGACGTACATATACCTGCTAAAAGCGAATAGGCGAATGAAAGCATTGCATTTACATTATCCAAAGGGGGCCTTCTATTTCGTCCATGAAAATAAAAAACTTCCTTTTGCTGCAAGATCAATTCATCAAAGACAGAAAAATAAATGGAGGCTGACTCTCCCTCAAGTCCCAGAAGTTTATCCGGGCTTTCACACGTACGGATTTCTTTTAAGCGGGAATCGAGGAAAGACGATTTTTCTTTTATCTTTTCTACATCCAGCCGCAGCGGATAATCCCGGATTGCCCGCTCTAAAATCCACCGGGAATTATACACTTTTCCAACAATACAATTTCGCGCCACTTCTATCTTTTTTTCTGTATTATCGGCGATACGATATTGCTGCCTTCGCAGTGTGACATTCCCCCTGACTTCTCCACATACCCGTGCAAGGAAACGTCCGTGCTCAGTCATAAAAGTAAGGCTGATATTCTTCTGCGCGCAAGTCCCCATAAGTCTCGGGCTTGCTCCTGTATATCCAAATGTAACGATTCCCTCCAGGTTATGTAGGGGTAGGCGCCCGATTTCCTTCTGTTCTTCCAGAATAACAACATTCTCTCCATCTAAAGAAAGATACCGATTCGCAGAGGTCACATATAACGTATTCATTAATTTTTTCAACTCTATTCCTCCGATAGCCTGCTATTAATATAATCTGTTGCCGACTTTGCTATTCCTAAAGCCGGCAGACAGATATCCTTTAGAGAACACGCATTACATGCCTTGGAACGTTTTACCCTTGGAGTATATCTTCGTTCATAATACTGATGCATTTCCAGAAACATGTCTTTTGTCTTATGTCGAATTTCTTCTGTAAATTCTACTATTTTTCTATGTCTTGTCTCACCATAGTATAAGTATCCAAAAGGAATCTGGCAGCAAAGCATTTCTTCCAGGCATAATGCCTGCGCCATAAGTTGAAGAATATCCACATCATTTTCCTTGGGCTTTCCCCGCTTGTATTCGATGGGAATTACTTCATACAGGCCATCCCGTCCAAATAATGTTATTCCGTCCTGAGAACGGTGGAATTCAACAACGTCACATTCACCGCTGATCCCCAATTCTCTGGAATATACTGGCATGCCTCTGCTGATAATCAGATCTCCTCTCTTCTCCGCATTTGTAGGATCATGTGCCTTCTCATGCAAGAGTTTTCCTTCAACAGTCCTCACATTTTCATCCCACTGGAGTTCTATGTAGGCAAGCGCCCATTGACGACGACAGAATGCGAAATGCTGGATACCTGACAATTGCAGGTAATCCTCTTCTTTATACAAATTCATATACCTCCGGTTTTACACAGTTCAGTTCTTCTAACTTGATGGAGTAGTCTTTAAATGATTTAGGCCTGTCCTCCAATGCCTCGATTTTTATACTTCTATGGATTTGAGCAGTAGATACTGAGGGGGTCTTTTCCTCATGCTGCCACCAGTAGAGTCGGCAGACTTCCATACTTCCTTCCGGCCTTGCGGATGACGCGTCGTTTTCAAACAGGGTCTTCAGTGCCTCCTTTAAAAGTTCAGCGTCTTCTTGAGAAAATCCGGTTTTCTCGGCCAGTTGGACATTCACGCTTCCTTTTACCAGGTATAGTCCAAACCCTATTCTATGTTTGGTTCCCATGGTATCAGAAGCCTTGCTGTCTTTTCCTGCCTCACTGTTGACACTCTTCGTAATCTGCATACTGACAACATCCACTGGTGACAAGCTGACTGCCTGATGGATTGAAACAGGTCCTCGTATTCCCACAGAGACTTCGTCTCCTTTGAACGCGAATACTTGTCCGAACGTCCTCACGTCCAGCCATTCCTGACATGCAATCTGGGCAAAATGTTCCCTATCGGCTTTTTTCTTTTTCTTAATTTCATTATTTAATTCTTCACATCCTTCTGCCCGTTCCTTCAGGCTTGTATAACCATCGTCGGAACGGTCATCCGATTGGACAAATATTTTCTGTCCCATATCCTGGAACCGATTACGGATCTTTCTTTTAATACAGACATCTGAAATTTCCCCATAGCCTTCATAATTCTCTCTTGGACGATTTCCATTCAAAGGATCTCCATTCGGATTAGCATCTGTTGCTGAAACAAGCAATGCAAAATCAATTTTTCCTTTTAAAGTTGTCATTCTTTTTCCTCCTCCGCTTTTTTAGGCTTATATTTTAGTTCATAAGACTGGCTGTGATATCCCAGTAAATATAATCCTTCCAGCCTGTCATTATTAGTAAATTCTTTTTCATCGAACAATTCATAGATTTCATCAAGAGTCTTATTATAAGAATTCCGCTCCTTAATATCTAATTTTTGCAAATAGGGCTGTATACGCTCCTCTAATATCTTCCATGTCTGGTATGGATGCTGTGCAAATGCATTCATATATCTTTTAGCATTCGTCACTCTTTTCCCGTCTTCATCTTTGTCAAATGTACGGTATTCAATCCTGTCAGCCATTGCTAAAAGTCGTCCATACAGATAGTCTCTATTCCTGCTTTCCTCATTCAGCGACACTTTCCACTCCTCCTTTTCCAATTCCATTTTCTGCTTTTTCACCAGAGCGCATGCTATAGAAAGCACTTTTTCCCAATTATACCGATTATCATACGAAACCGGAGATGACGCCCTTTGTACCGCGGTATTTACTATATCGCTCGGCACGCGTCTCCTCTCAGATATGCAGGGCAAAAGCCTCTTGCATACTTCCGCATACATTCTTGTATTGCCTCCAAGGGAAAGAATTCCTTTCTGCTCCGTCCCGTACAGGGCTTCCGCAATATCTTTCACGCCTGCCATTCCGAAATAAAGAAAGTTATGCCCGTCCTTATATTTTGACTGCAGCCATCTGCAGCTGTCATGCCAGTATTTGATATTATCTACATACCTGCTGGCGGCAAACTCTTTATTTTCTACCATAGCAAGCCTTCCAGTAGTGGCTGCATCAAAGGCAAGAATCATAACTTTCGAGTCCGTCTTCAGATTCTCTCCATATCCGCGCATCGCTGCTTTGAACCTTGCCGCTGCCGCAGCTCCCGTCTCATATTCTTTTTCTTCCTGCTCTTCCTCCTCTCCCCATCCTTCATATTCGCTTTCCTGCGCCTCCTGATAGGCTTCCTCAATCTTATCTGTATCCGCGCCCCAATCCGGAATCGGCTCCAGATTAGATTCCCAGATCACGATGCAAAGGTCATCCCAACTGTATCCTTGCTTACGTATAATCCATTTAAGCGCATTGTGGGACTTTTGAGAAGCCTCATATCCTATAGCAAATGCTTCCGTTTTATCCGTAAATCTTCCTTTAAATGTATAATTGTCCTCATCATTTGAGGAAATAAGTTTCGCCCCGTCTCCTTCATTTCTGATTTTCTTAGGCTGAAGATAAGAAACTGGAACATTCTCGCCAGTAAGATAGCAGAAATCTGTCTGCGTTAATCTGGAACGGTGATACTTGATATAACTTTCCTGCAAGGTCCTATCCAGCCAGCACTCCGAAAAATACTTCCCGGAAGGATCGTTTAAAATATCCTGGCTTAAATCTGCTTTTTCTATGATACGAAATCTTACAAGCGCATCTGCCTGTGATACAATCTGTATCTTTTCCTTTTCTAAAAGAACTCCTTTTTCATCTGTAATCAGGACTCCTTCTTCAACCAAATCAGACATGAGCATCCCCTTGCTTAAATAAGCATAAAGCGCATCTACTTTTGGATGTGTATACTCAGACAGATGCCAGGACTTTAGGCCTTCTATGTAGAGTTTATGATTTTTGGAAAAGTCTTTTTTTCCATTTTTTACATATCTTGCATAATCTGCAGCCAGGTATTTTAGGTTGTCACAGAAAGGATGCGCCTCAACACCTGATGTCCGGATGCCAGAAGTCTCCGTCACAGGGATGATTGTCATCTTATCTTCATCCGGCACTCTTGACGCTCCCAGAAAATTCCCTTCGCTGTCAATGTCAACCGTAATCTGTGCTGCTACCGTCGTATGATATATTGGCAAAAGAACCAGCGGAACCTGCTCTGGTCCCTTTTTTCCCTGGCGTGTCTTATATTCTACTCTTCCAATTTTCTCTTCATTTTTCTCATATAAATCATACAATTCGCTAAACCAACTCAATGTCTTCCTCCTCCCCGTCAAATTCTCCAATGCCTGTAAAATTATCCTCTCCAAATATCTTTACTGTCATTTCCCTAATGTGTCTTTTTTTCACACACTCCTCGGGACGGGTAAATTCGATGATTCCCTTTTTCATGACCGGGTGCCAGAACCTCACAGTCATCTTTCCCTCATCTTCTGGAAGAACTGCCTCATCCGCATAAGTAATGCCATGATACATAAGCCCGTAGGACAAATCTCCCTCCTGGCTGTCATAATATCCTTCCCCTTCTCCAAACTCGCAGGGTACCACGTATCCCTGACATTCTCTTGTGCCCAGGAAAATATCCCTTCTTCCGCCTCGGCTTATCATTCGCCTGGCAATATTATGATGCTTATTTTCATTACGGTCCGATTCCAGTTCCGGCCTGTTTCTGTTCCATTCAAAATGTGCCCGCACCTGATAACTGACATCCTTCAAATAAGTATAATAGGATAAATCATTTCCCCCATTATAATTAATGGGACGGATAGCCTTTGTCTCCGTCTGGATTGGCTTCATAATTCTTACCGCATCGATAATCCAGACCAGCGTAGGCTTCCAGTACACGCTTTGCAAAATCCCTTTAAGCGCTTCATACGTGGGCACATGATAAGAACTTTTCTCCCCTCCTACGCGGGTCACGGGATCCGAAAACAACGCGTAGTCTCCATATACTTCAAATTCTACTGTATTGCGATACTTCACCTTCTCACCCCTTTTCTAAAAGTTTATAAATTCCATTCCCAGTGGTTCTTCTGAAACACCAGTTTCTCTACTATAATAGTTCTGACTCAGGACATAGACGGTTCCTCCGCATACGGATGTAACTGCATTTCCTAACTTCTGACGAAGTTGCTCGGATATACCCACCGTATATGGCTGAAGCCTTCGAAGCGCTTTCTTATGCTCTGCCAGCGTAGCATATTCGTCCTCAAGAACGGCTATCTGCTCCTCTGCTTTTTCATCATATCTAACTACGACATCTACCTTTCCATCTTCCAGTATCACTTCGAATACATCCCCCGCCGTTTTAAACGCCTGCTTTAACAGCAGATTCTTACTATCCTTCTTGGTTGTCTCTGACATGCTTTTCCACATCGTCCTGCTGGTGGATAGCAGGTCAAGCAGTGTAACATCCACTCCATTCACCGATTCCAAATATTCCATTTCCGGCATTCTCTTCTTTAGGTATATCTGATAATAGTACCGGATTGACTCCTCGGACGACAGACTATGATCAAATATTTCCGGATTCTTCCTGAATTGATTCAGCACTTCTGCCATGCTCTCCTGCATTTTCCGAATCTCCGCAAGTCTTTCTACATTTTCTAACTCGCTGCTTATTCCCACAATATAGACGTATCCCATCCCCGCTTCCCCATGCCTGTTGCATCGGCCTGCCGCCTGAATGATATTATCAAGGCCTGCCAGGGAACGTATGACGCACTTGAAGGATAGATTCACTCCCGCCTCAATCAGCTGAGTGCTGATACATATCACCTTCTTCTCATTTTCTAAATTCTCTTCCAGTCTCTTTAGTACATCCCTCCTATGCTCCGCACACATATTAGTGCTCAGATGAAATAATATATAATCCGATCCCTTACACTTTTTCTTGATCTCTTTATAAAGCCTTTCTGCACATTTCTTTGTATTCACAACGACAAGAACCTGTTTAAGCGTCTCCGCCTTGTCCCAGATAAACTCTTGTAATTCTTCTGCCGCAAATCCACTTCCTGCTCCTTTTGTAGCATCTATAATTTTCGTTCTTTTAAATGCCTCAGCATATTCTTTGGGACTGCCTGCCATGGATAGTGGCGGCAGCAGCCTGTTTTCATCCAGTTCATCAAATAACGGCTGCGTCGCTGAACATAAAACCACTGTTGACTTCCCAAATGCCGTCAGAAAGTTCACAGAAAGATTAAACAGTTTGGTAATCTTTACTGGTAAGGCTTGAACTTCATCAAATATAATCACACTGTTCAGAATGCTATACATACGCCTGATATTTCCAATTCCTGAGGCAAACAACGTGTTCAAAAACTGTACCGCTGTAGTGACTATAATCGGCGAATCCCAATTTTCTGTCAGGATTTCATAACGTTCCTTCTCCATTTCATCATCATGGATTACATTACAATGGTGCTCCAGAACAATTTCATCATTATTAATTGCCCTGCGTATTTCCTCTGCGTTCTGGTCTATTATGCTCTGATAGGGCGCCACATATATGATATGTCTCTTATGATATTTCCTGGCATGATACAACGCAAAGCGCAGGCTGCTGAGCGTCTTTCCCGCGCCAGTGGGCACTGTCAGACGATAAAGCCTTTCTTCTCTTTCTCCGGCCTCCATACATTTCCGCGAGATATCCCTGCGATATTCATTCAGCCTTGATTCTGATTTTATAGACTTTAAATACTGTTCCAGATATGTAATGCAGTTTTCCCAAATATCTTGCATCATTTCATCGCTTTTAGGATTGGGTAATTCTCTCTGCTCCATAAAACACGCCGTATCAGTCCTATCTGCATCTACCAGCAGCGACATAATCGTCCTTTCATACATACCCAGGAAAAAATCTCTGTTTCCATACATATTTACGCTCAAATTCTTGCTACGAATAAACCCTATTATCTCCTGGATAATACCTGCTACTTCCTGTTTTGCAATCAGACCTCTTTTCTCCAAATCTTCCTTCTTTATATATTGATAATAACGTTCCTCTACATTTTGGGAATTCTCTTTTTTGGACAATCGCTCTTTAATGTAAATAGTGGATTTTTCAGATGAAAAGCAGTCATGCAGGCCATGATGGCAAAATACCGCCATCTGTACCAGTACAGATAGATTTGTCGCAGGAAACATTTTTTCTATCAGAAATCCACCGCCTGTCGAGTGGTCTTCTTCCCCGCGACGCACTTGCTCTTCATTCATTGCTCTTCTGAGGTAATTTTGAACACCTTCTCTATATTTTCCAGCATCATGAAGTACACCACTAACCCAGGCGACAGAAGATAGGCATTTCAATGGGGAATTACTCATGGCAAGATAAGCCACATTAAGATTGTGCTCGGAAACGGATTGTATCTGTATAGCATTATTACTGCCTTTATAAAAATGTGCAATGTATGGATCGTTCATATTTACTTACTTCCTGTTATTTGTCAATTACTACTATTTTCTTTATTTTATCACACATTTTTAGCAATTAAAATAAAAATATCCAACATATTGTCGGACACTAAATATAATTAATACCTAATTTTCATCATGTAGAACTGCTATCCCGTTTGATGATTATAACTTTATTGTCAGTTGGTCTTTCTACTTAATTATTATTAAAACTTTCAACTCCCCTTCATAGATCACACCCTCCAGTTTCCGCACTGGCGCTTCTTTTTTACCAAAAAGTAAGACATAATCTTACATGCTTCTCAAATACAAATATCGAATATTTCCATAAACGTTCAAAACTATAATATTTCGTTTTCTCTCTCCTTCCTCATAGAGGGCAACTTGGCAATATTGTTATTTATCTTGAACATCCCCTATTTCAATCCACTCTCCCTCTGCAGGGAGAGACGGTGTTCGGGTTCATTCCTGCGGACAAGGTGGAAATATTTCAATCCATTTCCTCCTCGCAGAAGGAGACCCTCCTTGTTATCAATGCTCCTTTAATAGTTCCATCATTTCAATCCACTCCCTCCTCGCAGAGGGAGACGCAGTTACATGTTATCAATAATGATGTCCAATATTTCAATCCACTCCCTCCTCGCAGAGGGAGACACAAATTTGCGTGGGATAATGTACTGCATGATGATTTCAATCCACTCCCTCCTCGCAGGGAGAGACAACAGGCGATCCGATTAAGACAGGGAGTTATGTATTTCAATCCACTCTCCCTCTACAGGAAGAGACGGAACTGTTTAAGGTCAAGAAGCGGAATCTGTCATTTCAATCCACTCTCCCTCTGCTGGGAGAGACGCCCCAGTACTACTCGAACGAAAACAGACAGAGGAATTTCAATCCACTCTCCCTCTGCTGGGAGAGACCATAAGTCTATGCTCCATATGATTGAGTTTATTATTTCAATCCACTCTCCCTCTGCTGGGAGAGACGGATTGTCAGTCTTGTGGGGCGTGGTATGCCGGATATAGATGGCCACTCTCCCTCTGCTGGGAGAGACCACTCCTCCTAAACCCTAATTTAATGTCTCTACCATTTCAATCCACTCTCCCTCTGCTGGGAGAGACTGTCTTTTCCGTCCTCCAGATTCAGCCCTCTGTATTTCAATCCACTCTCCCTCTGCCGGGAGAGACGGCGGCAATCATGCGGAAGGCCTGGCAAAAGGCATTTCAATCCACTCTCCCTCTGCAGAGGGAGACCCTAAGGGCATGGTCGCATTCAGCCACCGCTCATCATTTCAATCCACTCCCTCCTCGCAAAGGGAGACTATAAGCCGCGGAAGTTTCCTGACATCCGAACTCATTTCAATCCACTCCCTCCTCGCAGAGGGAGACTTTGGTTGCCTTTAGTGGCGTAATCGCAAGTATATTTCAATCCACTCCCTCCTCGCAGAGGGAGACAAACCCAAAAGTATAATGCAAGACTTGTATGTGTATTTCAATCCACTCCCTCCTCGCAGAGGGAGACGATGCACTCCGATGGCGGTTATAATCTGACGCAAGTATTTCAATCCACTCCCTCCTCGCAGAGGGAGACTTACTGATTTTTTCCAATGTCTTTTCCACATCCATTTCAATCCACTCCCTCCTCGCAGAGGGAGACGATACTTTCCTACGGATGATATGGATGCAAACAATATTTCAATCCACTCCCTCCTCGCAGAGGGAGACAGCAAAAACGCACAAAAATACCTCTTGCTCACTTACATATTACACACAAAACCCACAATAACTCAAGCAAATCCTTCTTTAAAATTAATTTTTTCTAACCTTTTCTCCAAATTAACCCCTTTTTCCAGGTGCGAATCCCCCACACATTTTATGTGCACTTACCATTCGCACCTGAACCATATTTCCAATTTCTTCAAACCAGCCCCAAGCCCACAATTATTTCCGCTTTTTCGCTATTTCGATCCAGGCTGATCCTTCCCACTCTATCGGAACCGTCCCTGGAAATTTATCTTTTATCCTCTTTTTTAATTCTTCTTGGAAATCATCATATTCTTCTTCCGACCATTTACTCCACGGCTTGGTCTTCTCATCAGAATATGGCCCCTTGGCAGGCAGTTCTACTTCTTTTCCATTTCTTACAATCATTTCTCTATTGGGAATTTCCATGTCAAACCCATAAGCCTTTTCACAATCTTTATATTTTTTAGAGGCGCTTTTTAGAATATAACTATCAACCGGAACATCAAGATCACACATCAAAATATCTATCTGGTCTCCATATGTATTACAAAAATCACACTTAGCGGCTTTCTCTTTATAGACAGCATGCAAGATATAGATATACTTCATTGTCATATTGACCCATTTCTGTGCGTTTCCATATGAAAATGCCTTCTCTTTATTCCCTTTTTTGTTTATAAATATGACTCCTTCATAAAGCATGCATATCTCTTTACACATCTTTTGATGCCATGCGCTATATGATTCTGCCAGAACTTTATTGCTTAGCAATTCATCTACTGCTTCTTTCAATCTTTGTATTGCCTTATCCTTTATTTCTTTTGAAGCATCCTTATTCTTCCCTTTCAACATAGCATTGTAAGAACCCTGCTGCGTTGCATCACTATACGCCCTCTTTACCGCGACATCAAGAATCTGCTCTCTATCTTCGCCATCCTCTAACGATATTCCAAAATAACTGAACATTAGAAAATCTATGGCATTTTCAAACCCTTTCCTTATCTCTTTGACATTTTTCACTTCCTTCAGCCAAGCCTTTCTTTTTATATTAATAACGATTTTCAAGATACGAAATAATTCTTAACTTAATCATACATCTTCTTACCGCTCAAATCCAATGCCATTTAACAAACGACCCCAGGGGGATTCGAACCCGCCGCTCCTGCCGTGAAAGGGCAGTGTCTTAAGCCACTTGACTATGGGGCCTCATCCGCCGGGCCTGCTGCCCGGCTTTCACTCAATCAATTCTAGAGCAGAGGAGCGCCTTCACGCCCCTTTGCAGTCATTCATCTCATTTTGCACAATCAGGATATCGTCAATCGAAACCTGCAGCACCGCTGCCAGCACCACCAAATTATCAATTGACGGCAAGGCCTTCCCGTACTGCCACTTGTAGATTGCCTGTGGCGTCTCGAAGCCGAAGAGCTGCTGCAAGTCTTTTACCGTCAGGCCTTTCGATATCCTTAAGTTCCTAATGTTCTGTCCTGTTTTTGCCATGTCTATGACAGGCATCGTTATCATTTTATTTTCCTCCTGTTCCGGCTTCCAGCCAGAACAGTCACTGCTTTAGCCGTGCTCTAGTCAGAAGCCTTAAAATTATAGATTGGTTTTAATATTTCTATCACATCCACGGATTCCTGAATCACGTCTATGATGTCTCCCAAAGATTTGTATGCCATGGGTGCCTCATCCAAAGTCGACTCGTTTACAGACGTCGTATAGATTCCTTTCATCATCTCCTGATACTGCGCCATACACAATTTTTCCTTTGCCGTCCGCCTGGACATGACCCGTCCCGCCCCATGGGGTGCGGAATAGTTCCACTGCGGGTTGCCTTTTCCCACAGCGAGTACGCTGCCATCACGCATATTAATGGGGATCAGCACCTTCTCGCCTTTATGCGCCGCAATAGCGCCTTTTCTTAGAATCATTTCCTCCACGTCAATATAGTTGTGCACGGTGTGGAACGTCTCTTTTGCCTGCAGGCCTGTTTTTTCCAGAAGAATTTCCGCGATCAGTTCCCGGTTATTCCGGGCAAACTCCTGGCAGATACGGACATCTTCCAGATAGTCTTCGAAATATCTTCCATACAGATAGCAAAGATCTTCCGGTATCAACAATTCGTGGTTAGCCCAGTGAAGTTCTTTCAATGCCGCCTGGATCTCTTTTCTTCTTCCCGCTGCCTTGTACTCTGCAATTAAGGCGTCTTTCTTTTGAAAATATTCCTCTTTTCCCTTGTGCAGGTCTACTGCCAGCTGCTGGTAATATTCTGCCACCTGCTTTCCAAGATTCCGGCTGCCGGTGTGAATGACAAGATACTTGGTTCCATCCGCTGCCTGGTCCACTTCTATAAAGTGATTTCCGCCTCCCAAGGTACCCAGGCTTCGCTGCAGCCTTTTGGTATCCCTGAGATTCCGGTAACACCGGAGCCTCTCCAGGTCAAAATGCGCCCTTCTCCCTTCCCACACATTCATGCCCGAAGGAATATCATGAGCCGCTGCGTCAAATTTCTTCATGTCAATCTCGTTATCCCTTAATTTCACCGTATACATTCCGCAGCCAATATCCACTCCTACCACATTCGGAACCGCCTTATCAACTATCGTCATGGTCGTCCCTATGGTACATCCCTTTCCTGCATGAACATCCGGCATAATCCGTATCTGGCTTCCTTTTGCAAATTCATAATCGCACATGCGGCGAATCTGCTCTATCGCTTCATCCTCAACCACCTTTGCATAGCAAATGGCTGTATTTACCTTCCCTTTGATCTCAAACATTTTCAACACCTCCTACATTTTCCCATGCTATATTTCCCCAAATGAAAAGAATCCTTCCTATAGGAAAATCAATCTCCTATGGCATAAAAAATACCGCCTATCCGTATAAGATAAGCGGTACCAGAATGCGATATGCCATCATGGCAAACTTACAGTCTTCCTGGAATCTGTCATCTTACCGGAATGCACTACAAAGAGACTCTGTCTTTCCTCCAGAGCATCCATGCGTTCACTGTTAAGTTGAAGATCCGCTAAAATTGTAATGTTCGCCATTGTCTTTTCCTTTCCCGGATTGCCTGTGTTTCCAAGCCTCCACTCTTCTATCTTTCGATGATATCCTTACTATAACACGCCTCCTGGCATTTGTCATTATACCCATAGTATAAAAATGCGTTTCGGGCCATAAGGCTGATCAGCATAATACACGCTGCTGATCCAATCATGATCCATATGATATTGCCGGAAAATGTGTCAAACAGGATTCCATACATCATCTGTCCCAGCGGCTGCGCGCATAATGTTATCGTCGCAATATAAGCCATAACCTTTCCCAGCAGTTCATTTGGCGTCTGCTGCTGGATCAGCGACAGGCTATAGATTGAAAAGATACTTACCAGAATCTGGACTCCGGCAACCGATGCCAGAACAATCAGATAGATCAATCGTACATTGTCAGCCAGGAATGCCAGCCCCATGGGAATCATGAAGGCTCCCACGGCAAACAGGTATTTGTACATCTGTGCCGCTTTCATATGCTTTACTCCAACTCCTACAATAATGCTCCCCAGTATTGCCATTGCGCCGCATACGCTTTCCGCGATTCCTACATGTTCCGCTCCCAGGCCCAGGACTGTCCTGACGATATAGGGAAGCCCTACATTGATCGTCCCCATTATAAAGAAACCGACTACGGATACGGCCAGAAGCATCCGTAATATTTCGGGCTTATCTTTCGTGATAAAGCGGATACTCACTTGGAAGTCTTCCTTTATTACTGCCGTCCACTTTTGGTTTGTTTCCTCCCGATGGTAGGGCAGTCGGATAAATACTTCTAATACTGCCGTAAGGAAAAAGAATCCTACGCTGACAGCCAGCACAGGCCTGAGACCAAAGATCGTATAAAGAGCGCTGCCAAGAAATGGCGCGATCAGCCCCGCAAGCGCAGCCACCTGGTTGACAGCCGCATTTGCCCGTATAATATTGTCTCCTTCCTGCATCTGAGGCACCACGGCCTGGACGGTCGGCGATTCAAACGCTCCCAGAATAGACAAGACCGTTAGAACACAGCCAGCCATTACGACAGCGTTGGACTCGTTGATCAAAAGTACCGTTACAAAAGCCGTAATACACGACAGAAAGTCCAGGCCCACCATGATATTCCTCCTATTTGCCCTGTCTGCCAGTATTCCGCCAAAGGGCGATAGCAGAATCGTAGGGATCATAGATACTGCCAAAAGACCGGCGAAAATTGATGCGGAGCCAGTTAACTCCAAGATGTACATAGACAGTACAAACCTCAATATCGTATTGGCAAATAAGGAATTAATCTGTCCCAGGATCAGGAAAATAAAGTTTCTAGTAAATAATTTTTCTTTTTTCATTCATTCTCTCCTTTATATACATTCAGCATGTATGTATATGTGTAAAATAAAATTGCCCTTTCAGGCAACTTTATTTTGAATCACTCAGCACCTTTTCCATCTGCTCCATCAACTCATCGTCAATAATCGGTATTCCCATGCTGTCCGTAACCTGCCGCAGCAGCTTAATCCGCAGAATTCCTTCCTCTTCTTCATAAGGAAATACGCTTGGTATCATCCAGAAGTTAACCAGAAATGTCAAAATCTCCGCCGTCTGCTTCGGATAATCTGTATGAATGGAGCCATCCTGAATCCCTTCTTCAATCAATTCCTGGAATGCAGGCATGACTATGTCCCGGTTGCTTTCGATCTGCTCCGCGAGAAACTTGGGATTATCCAGCAGGGGAATACTTTCTATGCTTATCTTCCGGTAAGCGGTATCTTCCATAGAGTCTTCAATGATTTTTTTCAGTTTCTGCAGACCGTTCAAATCCTGATTCCGCTTCACCTTTTCAAAGGGATTATTTTCATAGAACAGCCGCTCCGACAGCACGCTCATCACTTCTTCTTTCGATTTGAAATGATGATAGAACGCCCCTCTTGTCAATCCTCCCAGATGATCCACAATATCAAGGACGGTTGTATTCTCATAGCCTTTTTCCAAAAACAGTTTCAACGAGACATCCAATATCTTTTCTACCGTTTCTTCAGGATATTTATTTCTCGGCATATCCTCACCTCTTTTACATACACACTGTATGTTTACAATAGCATAGAATGATATTCTCGTCAATGGGCGCTTCTTAATTATTTTTCCACAACCGACAACCATATCTCGCAATCAAAATCATTGCAATATACATCATTACTTGGATATACTTCTATGCACATGCCGCCTGATGGCTGGTATTTGCTGGTTGGAAAGAATTCCGTATAAACTCTCTTCCACAACTTCTGGAATACTTCCGGCATAGCCCCTGTACACGGGAATACCACCCAAGTATTAGCTGGCACCTCTTCCACCGTCAGCCCTTCTTCCACGGCTCCGCCTGAGTACGCTGTTCCTATAGCATAATCAAAATCTCCTTCATTTGGATTGTCAAAGCAGATTCCTACAATCGAGTTCCCGAAAATACTCTCGGTATTCACATACTTGCATAACTTCCCGATGGTTCCGTCTTTCTGGCAATTTTCCCATGTAGCATGGATATTTTGCTGGGAAATCTCCCCTCCCCCTTCATATCTTGCCCTCTTTGCGATAACCTTGAATGCTTCCTGTTTCTCAATCCTGTAATCCATCGTTGTTCCTCCTTCTAATACTAGTTTTAGGAAAACCTTGGAAAACGATTTGAGATTTCCTTTTCCGGTCTTAGCCTGTAGCGGCGTAATTCCGTGAAACTTCGTAAATGCGCGGCTGAAGCTTTCCGGACTTTGATAGCCATACTTTAATGCGGCATCAATTACCTTGCAGTCCCCGCAGGCCAAGTCATTCCCGGCCTCAGACAGCCTCCGGTTGCGGATATATTCCCCTACGGAATATCCGCAGATAATATGAAATACCCTCTGAAAATGAAAATTAGAGGAATATGCCTGCCTGGCAATCTCCGTATAGTCAATCTCCTCATCCAGATGTTCTTCAATATAGTCTATCGCTTTTTGCAGCCCTTTCATCCACTCCATCGTTCTCCTCCTTTCCATAAGCCAAGTATAGCCAAAGCAGAAGCGCGATGCATGATATCCTGTGCGCTTGGCTGTCACGTATAAACGTTCCTAATATAATCTTTTTGCTATTACATTCATCCAGAACTCCCCGCTCTTATCCCGCCTTACATCCTCCGTCCTGAAGATCTGCACCAGTTCCAGTCCATCGATCCTGCTAAATAATAATCGCAATTCCTTCTCATCATAAAAGTTGAAGAACCGGCCGCCTCTCATCCCTTCTCCTTGTCCCTGCTTAAAGGATGCATACAGGACTCCTCTTTTTTTCAGGGCCTGTTTGACCTTCTCCAGCACGCCATGCATCTCTTTCTTCTCTGCATGGATCAGAGAAGCGCAAGCCCAGATTCCATCGAACTCCTGCTGATAATCCATTTCTTCGATCTGGGCGCAGAATACTTCCTGCCCAATAAATTCAGAAGCCAGGCGGCACAAGGCCGGAGAACCATCCATTGCCTCTACCTGGAATCCTTGTCTTATGAAGTATTTGCTGTCCCGTCCACTGCCGCACCCCAGATCCAATATCCTTCCTCCTGGACTGACCATGGATAAGAATGAGGTATATAGATCTACCATGTCCGCTGTCACCGTAGACTCAAAGAATTCTGAGGCGTTCTCCTCATAGTAATTGAAGTTTATCTCTTTCATCCGTATCTCCAACTCTCTCCGTATACTTCAGGTTGCTCCCTTTTGCAGATTCCACCGGATATTTCTTATTATTTTTCCTGATCTTATCTTCCAGGCAATCCTTTAGATCAAAACCATTCCTCTGGGCGAAGCGCAGCAAAAAGAAGAAAATATCTCCCAGTTCTTCCCCGATATGCTCCCTATGACTGTCATCCGACATCATTGCCTCCATCTGCCCCTCTGATTTGAACCGGAATATATCCAGCAATTCATTTGCCTCGGTAGATATTCCGATGGCCAGATCTTTGGGATTGTGGAACTGGTCCCACTCTCTGTCTGTACAGAAATGTTCTACCAGCTGCTGTAGTTCCTGCAATTCTGACATCTCCATATCCCCCGCTTTCTCATTCTCTGTCAGTGACGCTTTGCATGCTTTAACGCCTCCCGAAGTTCCTCATCCTGGGCATAAATATAGAGTCCATTTACGCCTCGGGTTAAAAGTACGTTGATCTCATTTCTAAGCAGCGTCTGCGCGAAGTTCTGCTTGGTTCCATCACTTAACGTCCTGTTCTGTACTGCCTTTTTATTCTTGCTGCAGGACGGATCAAAGACAATCTTTCCATCCCTGTATTTTACAGAAGGCCCCAGTATCACGCCTACATAATTTAGGTCAAATCCCTGTATCGTATAGGTTGAGCCTACCTCATGAATGGTATGCTCCTGCTCGGCCCAGGACAACTTCTTATTTCTCTTTTGTGCTTTTCTGTCCGTCTTGATCTGCTTGTTCCACGGCATCTTCCAGCCCCCGATCGCGACCTCCCAGTATTTCTGGTAATGAGGCGGCTTCTTGTCAATATATTCCCAGTCAAAGGTGGCGACGATCCTTGAAAGACTTGTACCTGGATTCTCTGAACGGTTCTGGATCTCCTCCTGCAATTGCGCAGGCGTATCGAATATGTTGATTTCATAACCCTTTGTATCATGAGGGATTGGCCTGATCTCTTGTCTGTCCACAAAATCCCGGATCCACTCGATCGTCTCGATATCTGCCTGCATACGAAGCTGGTTTTTAAGAACGATATAGTTATCCCTTTTCTTTGCCTGACGCTCCAGTTCTTCGATCATCTGATTCTCCCAATACTGCTCTGTCCTCAGAATCTGCTTCTGATCAAACATGACGATGACGACTTTGGCCCGCTCCATGATATCTTTTAACTGATTCTTCCCACGGTAAGACTGCTTGCCCTGCGTCCATAGCAGATGAGCCTCATCCACCAGCACCACGTCTACCGGCTCATTAACTGAATGATGGTTGATAAATGCAGTAGGCTTGCAGACAATCTCTTTATTCTCCTGGCATAAATCCAATTTGTCCGCAATCTGCTTATACACGGTCAACTGCTCATCATGATTGACCACCAGATAACTTTCGATTCTCTCTCCCGGTGTCTCGCCGCAGTTAGCATTCAGTTCATAGAAGATATTGCTGTTTAGAACCGTTTTCCCGGTTCCTGCCTCTCCGGATATCATAATAATCTGGCCGGTCTCGTCTGACTTTAATGCCCGCCTGACTTTCTCCAGGATTTCCTGCTTGGCCCGCTCCTGCTCGTCTGTCAGTTTATGGAACGGGGATGCCTTAAATATAGCGGCCTCTTTTACCACGCTTTCTAATGGAAAGAGTTCTGGATTATATTGGCCCAGACGTTCCCATATCTTTGAAAATATGGCTTCCAATTCCATCCATGTGTAATACTTTTTCTGTTGATTCGTACGGCGGTTATGGACTTTTTTCACCCGTTCTACGCTGGACATGTATAGCATCATCTTGCTCTCAATATCCAAGGTAAGTGATTTATTGAAGTGATCGTGTCCGATCACGAACATCTTCGATTGATTCTTTCCAAGCAGCGCATGCCAGTCATTCTGCCCATTGCGCGCGCCGGATAAATGTTCCAAAGTGCGCCTGATGATATCGGTAGTTTCCCCCACATAGACTTCGTACTCCCTGTTTTTCCCCCAATTCATCAAATACACGGTGGGATATTCTAATAGGAGTTCCTTCTTTTTATCCGCCTCGGAACTAATCTTTTCTTTAAATTCCTCAAGTCCCTTCTGGCTGCAATTAAGTTCGTATACCACCAAAGCATCTTCTTTTGTCATATGTATCACCTTCTGATCGTCTGATAGAGATAGCCGTTTCCCGACTAAATCCATGATAGCATATACAAGGCTCATTTTCACTATCTTCTTCTGCTTTGATTGTTGACATTTTCTGCTGGGCGGTGCTATAATGTTAAAAATTAAAACCGCAGATGAGGAAGTTAGGCTGTGCAACGGTCTTCAGCGAATCCGGGATGGTGGAAGCCGGACAGATGTCAGTAGCAGCAAGTGGGCCTCGGAGGGCGAAGTGAACGTTTATCAAGTAACTGAGACGCAAGACCAGCGTTATAGGGTCAGGAGTGTGACGGCACTCTGTGAAAGAGGGTATATTTTATACCAAACAAGGTGGTACCGCAGGTTTTATGCCTGTCCTTGAATGAATCTATTCAAGGACAGGTTTTTTTATTTCACTGGAAAGGATGTTTATCTATGAATCATGATGAATTTACATTGTACGATCTAAAGGTCGAGGTTATTGCCTCAGACAAGCCCATGGTATGCAGCCATAAGGAGGGGGACTACTTCCTGGTCATCGGAGAAAATCTGGTCTTTCCGCAGACCACCTCATTTTCCATGTATTCCCTTGCTGCCTTGCTTCCGCTTCTTCCGGCTAAGCAAAGAGAACTGCATGAAAATGACTGGATGCTCTCGGACAGCGTGATTGCCTGCCCAGATCCCAATTGCGGCGCGCGGTTTAAGATTACGAGGATCGGTAAGCGGACATTCAGCCACGCCGATTGTACTGTGGAAGATATTTATCAGGGAAATGAAGATTAATTAAGTTTGATATGGAGGGAAAGAAAATGACACAGAGAATGGAATTAGCCAAGGATTATACGATCAGCAGGGTGTTAAATGGCTGCTGGCAGCTCTCGAAAGGCCACAGCCTGCAGGGCAGCCTGGATCTTAAGGATGTTATGAAAGCGTTCCACATGCTGGTAGAGCAAGGATTTACAACGTTTGACTGTGCGGATATCTACACAGGCGCGGAAGAATTCATCGGCCAGTTCGTAACGGAACTAAAGAACGGCCACGGCTTTTCCGCTGACGATATCCAGATACATACGAAATATGTGCCAGATATTAATTACTTAAGCCAGGTAAACTATGAATTTACGGAAAAGATCATCGACCGGAGCCTGATGCGCCTGAACCGGGACACCCTGGATCTGGTGCAGTTCCACTGGTGGGACTATGATGTTCCGGGATGCATCGAGACGGCAGGCGACCTGATGCGCTTAAAAGAAAAGGGGAAAATCCGCAACATCGGCGTGACCAACTTTGATACGGCACATTTAAAAGAACTGGTGGATGCCGGAATTCCGGTAGTCTCCATGCAGGCGCAGTATTCCGTATTTGACCGCCGTACGGAGCGGAAGATGCTGGACTACTGCAAAGAAAATGATATCAAGCTATTATGCTACGGAACCCTCTCCGGCGGATTCCTGGCAGAGAAATGGATGGGCAGGAAAGCCGCGGAGCCCGAGACCCGCTCCCAGGTAAAATACCTTCAGATCATCGAAGATTCTCTGGGCTGGGATGGTTACCAGGAATTGCTTGTACTTCTAAAAGGAATTGCGGAAAAATATGACGCCAGCATTTCCAATGTCGCAACCAAGTACATCCTAAGCCAGGACGGCGTTGCCGGCGCTATCGTCGGAGTCCGCAACAGCAGGCACGTAGAATCCAATGCGCAGATATTCAAGTTTGAACTGTCTGAAAACGATATTCACACAATCCGCACGTTCCTTAAGCAATTTCCGACTCCACAGGGCGAGCCGTTTGAGTTAGAGCGTACCGTAGGTTCAAAATACCGTAATATTATGCATATGAATATCACGAAAGAGGAACAAAGTTAACACTACAAAGGAGAAACACCTGATATGGAAAAGAAAAAACTCGAATTCAGAGGAGGATGGATGGTTGCATTCCTTCCAGTATGCATCTTCCTATTCTTCTGCATCTTATATTTTATCGTATTGAAAGCATTTGAAATGTACGCGCTTGCAATGGGAGCCTTCGTGGCACTGCTGATCAGCGCTGTCTTCACTAAGAAAGGGCATTATGACCGCTTCTGGGAAGCCGTCTATGATGGCGCGAAAGAGGCCATCCCGGTTGCCGTCCTGCTGCTGATCATCGGCATGTTTTCTGCCATGATCAAGGCTGCCAATATTTCCACCGGCTTTGTATGGCTCGCCGATAAACTGCATGTGGGCGGCGGCTTATTTACGGCATTTACCTTTTTTGCCGTATGTATCATTGCATCCGCAACCGGCTCCTCCCTGGGAACCATGTTCACCTGTTTCCCTATCTTCTACGCAGCAGGCATCCTGCTGGGGAGCAATCCGGCCGCGCTGGCGGGCGCCATCGTATCCGGCGGAATCTTTGGCGATAACCTGGCTCCTATCTCCGATACGACGATTATATCTGCGGGCACCCAGGAATACACGAAAAAATCCGGCTTCGCTGACGTAGGCGGATGCGTGACCAGCCGATTGAAATACTCGCTGGCTGCCGGCGCAGTCTCTTTTGTACTGTTCTGGATCTTTGGAGGCGGCGGAACGCTTGGCAGCGGCGCAGAGGAGATACTCTCCCAAAATATGAACCCTGCCACGCTGGTCATGCTGGTTCCTGTAGTGGTGATGCTGGTTACCGCCGTAAAAACCAGAAATATTTATAAAGCCATTACCGTCGGACTGATTCTGGGAACCATCGTAGGACTGGCATTCCACCTTCTGACCCCAAGCAGCATCCTTTCCGTCAAGGACGGCGCGCCTGCCGGCTTCCTCACCGATGGCATCAATGGGATGATCGCAACCATCACCCTTGTACTTTCCGTATATGGAATCATGGGCGTACTCACTGCTGCCGGAGCTTTAGAGAAGATCACCAATATGATCCTGGGCAGCAAGTTTGGCCAGACTACCCGCGGCGCAGAGATTGCCATGATGCTTGGAATCTCCATCACAACCATGTTCTTCGGCGGCGTGACCAGCGCCTCCATGGCCACCTTTGGAAAGATCCAGAACGAGATTGGGAAGCGCGTCGGCCTGCATCCATACCGCCGGGCCAATCTGCTGGATGGATTTGCCAATTCCATTGTCCTGGCAGTTCCGTTTCTGAGCGTATTCGTATTCATCGGATCTTCCCTTACAGCCGGATATGAGTATGCAGATGCCTTATCCGTTACTCAGGTAAGCGGATTCATGTTTTACTGCTTCTCGTTGTTCCTGGTACTGCTGTTCTCCGTAATAACCGGCTGGGGCAGAGCATACGAAGGCGCAGATGGCAAGCCGGTAAGGACTTTGGAAGAATCACATTAAAAGATAGGAAAAAGGCCGGCATCCAAGGATGTCGGCCGCACCAGAGGCACAAGGCCCCTGTCATTCTTATGAACTATACGTATTCTTTATCTCAATCTTCACCCTGTCTCCCCGGAAAAGAACGGAAGAATATTCCGTCACTTCTCCCATCTGGGAGTACAAAGTGTTTTCAAGGTGGATCAAAGGATAATTCTCATCTACATTCAGCAGTTGTGCCTCATCCGGCCTTGCATTGACAATCTCCAGCGTCTCAACCATCTGGTTCTGCTCGATGCCATATCCTTCCTTCAAGATATCGCACAGCTGCATATGCTCAAAGTCATATCCCCGCTCAAAGATCCCTTCGCAGCACTGCTTTGGGATATAGGACAGATGTATGCTGAATGGCTCGTCATTCACGCTTCTTACCCTCTTAATCTTATAAAGCGGAGTGCCAATATTAACTTTCAGCTTCCTTGCCAGTTTGATATCGCATTCTACAGTATCCGTATAAATCAATTTGGTTTCATTTTCATACCCCATCTTCTCAAGCTGGTCTCTTATTCCCATCTGAGAAAGGGGCTTGCTTATAATTTTATTCGAACTAACAAAAGTACCCTTACCCGGAACCCGGTAAATTAAGCCCTCCTGGGCCAATTTATTTAAAACTGACCTTACAGTCATCCTGCTTAAACCATATTCTCTGCTTAATTCATTTTCAGATGGAATTCTTGCGTCTTCTTTCCAAATGCCTTTTTCAATATTCTTACGCAAGATTTTCTCCAGTTGAACATATAACGGACAGGGGCTATCTAAATTTAGGCCTGTCAATTTGCTACCTCCATTTCAACCTCAGACTTTGCTTTCATTATATCCGCTAAATTAAAAGCATGCAAGCGAATTAAGGGAGAAAGAATTTAAAAATGCGGAAACACCTGAATGGATACAGATATTTCCGCACCGGTCTTTTTCATGATCAGACTGCCTCTTATCTCTTGCTATCATACCTGACAAACGCCTCAACCTTCGGCTGGGATGAGCATCCTGGCACGAATTCATTGGAAAGAAACGCTTCCGTCATCATCTCCCTGTTCTTGCTTCCTGATGTAAATGCACCCATGCATGCTACATTGGCATCGTTGCTGAGGCGGGCCCGCTGCGCAGAATATACGTCCGATAGAAGCGCCGCGTATACGCCTTTTACCTTATTTGCCGCGATTGACATGCCTATGCCTGTGCCACAGATCAAGATTCCCCTGTCATATTTCTTCGATGCTACTGCCTCCGCGACCTTGATCGCCGTATTCGCGTAGATAGGGTCAGTGCTTCCAAAATCCGTCACCTCGCCATAGTTCTTTTCTTTGATAAATCTTATTAATTCTTCTTTTGCTTCCTGTGCATTTGGATCGCATCCAATCGCAATCTTCATCTTTGCCACCCCTCTTCTTAACCTTGATGTATCCTGTTTCTTACCACGGAATTACCGCATAAAGCCCAACCGCAAGCAACGCTCCGATAATCGGTCCCACCATTGGAACAACCGCATAGTCCCAGCCAGACGGGCCTTTTCCTTTGATCGGCAGCAAAGCATGGGCAATACGCGGGCCCCAGTCACGGGCCGGATTGATGGCATATCCTGTCAGGCCTCCAAGGCTCATGCCGATGGAAGTGATGATACCAAAGACGAATACATTGCTTAAGCCGCCCGCAATGCCGGACACCTGTCCGATCCCCTTAATGGCAAATACCAGCACGAATGTAGCCACAATCTCTGAGAGCATGTTAAGGGCTTTGTTCGGAATGGAAGGCGATGTACAGAATACGCCTCGTTTCGTGTTTGGATCTTCCGTGGCATCAAACTGTCCTTTGAACAGAAGGTATACGCAGCAGGCGCCCAGAAACGCTCCCGCAAACTGCCCGATGATATAAAACGGTACTTCTGCCCACGCAACACTCCCTTCCACTGCAAGCGCCAGGGTAAGGGCCGGATTAAAGTGGGCGCCGGACGCCGCGCCGAATATAAACGCCGGAACCATGACCGCAAGCCCCCAGGCAAGCGTGATCTGCACCGTGCCGCCGCCTTTCATGCCTGACTTGTTCAGCGTAACGTTTGCAACAACGCCGTCTCCTAACAATATCAGAATAAATGTACCAACTAACTCAGATAGGAATTTCAATAACATAATTTTCTCCTCCAAATCTTCTCTTTTGTACAAACGGTAATCATAACTGCTACATAATGTTCCGGAGAAATGCGATCAACTCTTCGTCTGTCAGCTGAACTGGATTACTTGTCATGCTCGTCCCTCTGCTGCCCAATGCCACCTCTGCCACTTCCTCAGGAGGTACGTTCAGGAATTTATAATCCGGCGCAATGCCGATTGCCTTATTCAGGTCAAACAGGAAATCTATCGCTGCCTGCGTACCCTCTCCTGCCTTGTCAAATCGTCTGCCCGTCAGGGCCTCGCCGATCTTATCCATCTTCTTTGGACATGCTTTTGCATTCAGGCGTACCACATGAGGCAGGGCGATCCCGCAGGCCTCGCCATGAGGCAGATGGTAGCGTATGCCTACTGCCATGCCAAATCCATGAGCCGCGCCAAGTCCCGAGTTCGCAAATGCCATGCCACCCAGCAGGGCCGCGGCGCACATGCCTTCCCGCGCTTCCATGTCTTTCCCGTCGTCGCAGGCTCTCTGCAGATATTTCCCAGCCAGTTCGATGCCTTTAAGCGCCAGTCCATCACTGATCGGAGTCGCGCGGAATGTAATATAGGCCTCGATCAGATGCGTCAGGGCATCTATCCCGGATGTGGCCGTAACCTTCCGTGGACATCCCATATCCAGTTCCGGGTCTATGATAGCAATGGTAGCCACCATCTTGTCATCACGCATAGAACGCTTGAATCCCTGCGTCTTGGAGCCAAGCACCGCATTCTTGGTCACTTCGCTGCCTGTTCCCGCTGTGGTTGGGATCGCTACGAAGGGTACCGGGGCCTCCGTGACCTTTTTCCCCTTTCCTACCACTTCCAGGTAATCCACTGCCGGGCCGCCATTGGTGATGATGGCTGCCGTAGCCTTTCCTACATCAATGCAGCTTCCGCCTCCCAGGGAGATCACGGCGTCACATTGGCTCGCAAGCGCCAGTCTGCTGACTTCATCCACCAGATCGACGGTGGGCTCTCCCCTGACCTCGCTAAAGATCAGATAGTCTGCTCCCAGCGCTTCCAGCTGTCTCGTCAAGTCTTCCATTGCCGGACTCTCCGCAAAGAATGGGTCTATAATGACCAGGAACTTCTTGCCCAGCCTGGCGATGTAATCCCCTGCTTCTTTAAGCGCGCCCCGCTTAAATACAATTTTATCCGCAGTATAAAATGTAAACTCCATAAGAATTCTCCTTCCTATCCTTCAAAACACCTGTCCTGATATTTCTTGATTGCAGGAAATACACGCACAGCCAAGTCCTCATACAGTTCCGTGTATATCTTGTAAAGTTCTTCATATCGTTTTACATTTTCCGGGATAGGCTCGAGGCAATAGTCGACTTGTACCATATTGTCGATTGCTTCGTGGATATCCGAGTAAGTGCCAGAGCCGATCGCCGCGAACATTGCTGCTCCAAGCGCAGTCGATTCCGGACATTTAAGCGTCTCGATCCGTTTGTTGTAGACATCCGCCTGAATCTGGTTCCACAGACGCGACTTTGCGCCGCCGCCCACAGTCCGAAGCGTCTTCGTCTTAAATCCAAGCGTCCGGTCCGCATCATCGATCATGCTCTTCATCTCATAGCAGACGCCTTCCAGCACGGACCGCGCAATATCATTCTTATTATGGGAAAAAGATAGTCCTGTAAAGGTGGCCCGGCCATTGCCGTCAAACCTTGGACAGTCGCATCCTTCCAGCCATGGGGCATAGATCACGCCATTCGAGCCTACCGGCGACTTGGCCGCCAGATCGCTGATGATGCTATAGATGTCCTTGCCGGATAACTTGGAGAAGCCTACCTCATTCTGGCAGAATACATCCCGGTACCAGCGAAGCGATGATGCTCCTGAGTTGGAAGAGCCTTCCACCTGCCAGTGTCCCGTTCCTGCATGTCCCATAATGGATATCTTGCCTTCCGGGTGCCTGACTGGCTTCGAACTGTATGCATGGATTACTCCC
>ERZ791934.1191-NODE-1191-length-27314-cov-4.842364_pt1 | contig 27314 bp, 20 predicted proteins | sample MGYA00510125_ERZ791934 | MGnify/ENA primary metagenome ERZ791934 (study PRJEB30046, sample SAMN00993240) | human gut metagenome | study: EMG produced TPA metagenomics assembly of the A metagenome-wide association study of gut microbiota in type 2...
ATATATCGGCATTTACCAACTTATGAAAAGATAATCAGAAATTTAGTAAGTTTTTCTTGTATACCATTCCTTTTTCACTAATATACAGTAATTCATTTGCACTTTTTTCATCAAACTTCCATAATATTGTGAAATACCTGTCGTTCTGTTTGTGGAAATACTCTCTGAAACCATAAAAAAAGAGGACTTTCTGCACATAGAAGCACAATTCTGTGTACAAAAAGTCCCATTTCCACCTTATTCTCTCTTTTGAGACTGTATTTTCTCCTTATTTTCAGACTCTTCCAGAGATTGTTCCCTTGCAATTTTAAGGAAATCTCTCTCCGCTCTTTTTCTTCTCGGAATAAATCTGCCTGCAACGCCCTTTCCACGGCTTCTCACATAGAAAAATCCAATCACTGAAAAAACTGCTGCACCGATAAAATTCACAAACAAGTCTTCCATTGTGTCGATCAGTCCGATGTCCAGATATCCGCCCACCCCCAATGGCTGTCCATTGATCATCACTTCCCTGATCTGATCGATCGTCACCGGAATATTTCTTCCGTCCGGATTCAGCATGACCGATGTGATTGCAGAAAGAACCGTATCCTTCTGCATGTCATATCCGAGAAACTGATCCATCCCAAACTCAAAAAACTCCCATACAACTCCAATCGTCATAGAAAAACAAAATGCCACGATTGCTGTAAACACCGGTGACAGATTAAAGACGGTACGCTCACTCCGGTTCAGCAGATCCACCAGAGAAAATCCGATTGCCGCTGCCAGAAATCCATTCAGCGTATGCAGCACCGTATCCCAGAACGGAAACAGCAGATAAAATTCATTGATCTCACCTAATATCTCCGCTGCAAATATAAAAAACAATACGATGATCTCCAGCGTTGTAGGCAGCTCTATTTTAAACGTTACCTGCACAAAACTTGGAACAATCAGAAGCAAAAGTGTCAGAATGCATAAAAATACGTTTTCATAATTCTGATTTAAAACCTGGAGCACCAGCATCACGATCACAAGAATCCGCAAAATAAGATACACCATAAATGAGCTTTTATGTTCCCTGAGTTCCATTTTTATCGCTTCCGCCATATGGCGGAAATAGCCGTTTTGTTTTTTCTCTTTCTTTTCTTTCATTCCCCGCTCCCTTTCTGCTCTTCTGTATCATTTCAAACGATACTTCCATTTCCTTTACACTTAAGAATATTATAGAAAGATAACATCGGGATTGCAAGATTGTTCTGTTGGGGTGCCTTCCTTGAGAGACCTTCTCTTTTTTCTATAGTTCTATAAACTTATACTTCCCTGCACCCAGTCCTGTGACTTTTTTTATGACTTTCGCTGCCTTCATTGCATTCATAACATTTGTTGCTTTGGATTTTGAACATCCTAACCATTCCATAATATTTGCCTGTCCAAATGGTTTGTCTACTCCACTTTCCAGAAATACTCTGCCACTATTCTCAATAAATTTCTCCGTAATCTCTGCTTCCTTGAATAATGGCAAATACTTTTCAAAAGTGTTGCTTACTTTTTCATTGTCATTGCTTACTTTTTCATTAGCGTTGCTTACTTTTTCATTAGCGTTGCTTACTTTTTCATTGGCGTTGCTTACTTTCCTAAACATTGTAACCTTAAATCCATTTCCAAACTCTTCAAATGTCGGTTCAGGTAAATCATACTCTCTACATCTGTTTATAATTCTCGGTATCCCTGTTCCCCATGCCTCTACTATATGCATATAATGAAACGCTTCTGCAATCGCTTCATTTCTGCAAGTAGATTTTCCTAACTTTGCAGTTTCAATATCCAATCCACCATAAAGCATCCCAGGTGATAACACCTCAACTCTGTCATCAAAAATGCTCACCTGAATACAAGACTTATCTACATAACTCCTGTGTACAACAGCATTGGCAATCATTTCTCTAATAGCAGATACTGGAAGTTCATAAGAATCATTTCTATATATCCCTTCGATTTCTGCCCCCATATTAATATGCCTTAAAACAAATTGATATGCTTTTTCCACCTGTTCGTAAATTGGCCCATCAAATTCTTTTTGATCAATAAAAACATCTCTGATTGTTCCCTTAAATAATGCACATTGAATTTTTGATGCTTTACTTTTGTTATCTGTCATCAGATCAAATGCATGTGTCGGATAGAGCGTTCTCCCTACCCTACAAAGAATTCCAAAATCTTCAAGCTTCTCTATAGTCATGTCCTTTGCTGCATTTTTTTCGTCTGTTTTACAGGATATAACTGCTATCTTTTTCATTGTTTCGCAAAGTTTCAATGCCTTTTCTTTGTCAAATTCTCTTCCTATTTCCTGTAGTGAATCATAGGAAATATTCTGGCCTTCCAACTCTAACTCTTTTAATTTTCTTGCGTCAGCAGGTCTGCTTGTTCCATTAATTCGAATAAAAGCTGTAGTCTCTTTTCCTTTTTTCGCAATATAATAAGGTCTGAACTTTCCAGGAACAATATCTATGACAAGTACCGTTTTTTCTTCTATTGTCTGGATTGAAATATCCGGTTCAATCTGTGGTGTACACGCATCTGAAACCATATTAGAAATGGAATCCGACAATTTAAATGGGCTTTGTTCGCCAATTCCATAAACAGTCCCTGTTTCATCCTCAATTCCTACTATCACTTTCCCACCTGTGCTGTTAGAAAATGCAATAATATCTTTTAAAAATTTCTCATGATTACCTGGAATTTCTCTTTTAAATTCAATATTCTTTCCTTCGCCAAAATAGTTCTTATCAATCATGTTCTCACCTGCTTTCTACTATGATAAATTTAACCCTTTCAACAGTCATTTTCTGTATTATTTCCATCAGCAAAGATCTTATTTCAAAACATTGGATAAATACCGGCTGATTGGCCTGAATATTGAACCTTAGATTCTTCTGAACTTTTAAAACTCAAAAGTGCTGCAAGAATACAGCTTACGAATAAATTTATTATACACTCTTTTCCCAGAATAAAGCAATTCATATTTTCTACAAAAACAACAAAACCTTTTTATAAATTATATCTTGCACTTTCTTTTTGTTTTCTCTAAACTGAAACTAAAATAATTGTTACAAAGGAGAATTTCATGCAGCATCCCTTTCCTTATGAAGTCATATACAGTGACAGAAAATCCCTCGCAATTCAGATTACTGCACAGGCGACGGTCCGTGTCCGGGTACCCAAAAACTGTCCTGCCCCGACCATTGATACATTTCTTTACGAAAAGCAAGCCTGGATCCTAAAGCATCTGGACTCGGCATCTCAGCGTCTTGAGCAATCTTCTGAAAAACCTCAGATTTCTGAAAATGACCGGAAACGATACATCCAGCTTGCACGGGATATTTTTACACGCAAGACAGAATATTATGCCCGTATCATGGGCGTCACCTACGGCCGTATCTCCATCCGGGAACAGAAAACCCGCTGGGGAAGCTGCTCCAGCGCCGGAAATTTAAACTATAACTGGCGTCTGATCTTCGCTCCGGAAGAAATCGTGGACTACATCGTTGTACATGAACTCGCCCACCGTCTGGAAATGAATCACTCAAAAGCCTTTTATAATATTGTAGAATCCGTACTGCCCGATTACCGAAAAGCACAGAAATGGCTGCGGGAAAATGGCGGAAGTTTGTGAATATATGTAGCTTTCATAAACAAATCATTGTAGCGCAGCGAGGAAATACACTTGATTTTGGCTGTTAGGCTGTTATATGTGAGCCAATTGGCGAACATATCCAACAGGCGTTACAGCCACTTCAAGGGATTTCTTCGGCGGAGCCTGATTTGTGTTGAAAGCTACATATCTTTTGCGGACTTTTCGCATAAGCTCTCTCACATTTGCTTCCTCACCACCCGGTATTCATCCCCCACCTGATAATACGGGCACTCTCTGAAATCTCCCTGCACAAATCTCACCATCTCATCTTCATCCAGATCCTGCGTACAGACATAGCACTCATAATCGTCATCATATTCATAATTCATGCAGCTTTCGCAGTTTGCCGCTGTTTTTCTGCCTCGCATCTTATACCTCCCCCAGTTCTTTTAACACCTGATATACGTAAGAAACAGGAAGTCCTACGACATTGAAATAGTCCCCTTCGATCTTCTCAATGAATGCGGAAAATCTCCCCTGAATTCCGTAAGCCCCGGCCTTATCCATAGGTTCTTTGCTCTCTATATATTTCTGGATTTCTTCTGTGCTCATCGGATTGACAGAAACTTTTGTTTCCACTGCGTGGCTGATCACCGTTTTTTCTCCGTTTTCATCAAAATCCAGAACCGCAACACCCGTATATACCTGATGTGTATCTCCCTGCAGTGACCGGATCATCTCAAAAGCCTCCTGTTCATCCTTTGGTTTTCCCAGAATTTGTTCTTCATGCACAACGATCGTATCCGCACCGATCACGATCATATTCCTTGCCTGGATCTCGGATGCCACATTTTCCGCTTTCATCAGCGCCAGCTCTTTTACAATCTCCTTTGGAACCGTATTTGTATACACTTCTTCCTTATTGCTGACACGCACTTCAAACGGAACCCCGATCTGTGATAAAAGCTCTTTTCGCCTCGGTGAAGCTGACCCTAAAATTATTTTCTTCATACTAAAAACTCCTTGTTGTACTTTGTTGTTGATAATAACACTTTTCTGCCTGTTATGGTAGACTTTCCATCCGAAAATATCGTATGATAATTATTGTTTACATCAATTATAACCTTTTATTTTGAACTTTTCACAAGGAGGAGATTCTATGGAACATCTCAACGAATACCTGGATTTTATCCGCACCGTAGAGGGGATCAAATCTGTCACCCGCACTGCCTGGACCAAAACAGGACGACAGGAAAGTACGGCAGAACATTCTTTTCGTCTTGCGCTGCTTGCTCTGACTCTGATCGATGAATTTCCGGAGCTGGACGCTAAAAAAGTGCTTTCCATGTGTCTGATCCACGATCTCGGAGAACTCTATGCCGGAGATATTCCTGCAATTTCCAATACGGATCCCCTTGCAAAATCCAAACAGGAATACCTTGATATTTGTCGGATCTTCCAGCTTCTCCCCGAGCCAAAACGGTCAGAATTTCTTTCCCTGTGGAACGAATACAACAACTGCTCCATCCCGGAAGCACATCTGGTAAAGGCACTGGATAAAGCAGAAACGATCCTGCAACACAATCAGGGAAAAAATCCACCGGATTTTGATTATGCATTCAATCTCACTTACGGAGCCTCCTACTTCAAAGGCAATCCGCGGCTGGAGGAATTAAGAAGCATACTGGATGCAGAAACAAACGTTGTCATAGAGCATACACAAGAAAAGGAGAACCACCATTTATGATTCAAATCATCATTTCACCTGCGAAAAAAATGAATATATGCGAAGAATTTCCCGGCACTGCCACCACACCTGTTTTTGCAGAACAGACAGACCTTTTATATCAGACGCTAAAGCAGATGTCATTTGAAGAATTGCAGAAACTTTGGAAATGCAGTGAAAAACTGGCACTTCAAAATACAAAAAGACTGTGCGAATTTACACCGGCTGACGCTGTCACTCCCGCTGTTCTCGCCTATGAAGGGATCCAATACCAATACCTCGCACCGGGCATCTTTTCTGATACACAGTGGGACTACGTAAACCGGCATCTGAACATTCTTTCCGGATTTTATGGTGTCCTGTGCCCTTCAGATGCTGTCATTCCCTATCGTCTGGAGATGCAGACCAAACTGGAAACTGAGAATGCCACTGATTTGTATCATTTCTGGAACAATCAGCTATATCAGGCATTGTACTGTAAATTTGAGAAAGACTCTCCGAAAGAGCTCATCAATCTCGCTTCCGCAGAATACAGCAAAGCAGTACTTCCTTATCTGACAGAAGACGTACACTGCGTCACCTGCGTTTTCGGCGAGTTCGTTCAGGGAAAAGTAAAGGTGAAAGCCACGCTCGCGAAAATGGCGCGGGGAGAAATGGTCCGCTGGATGGCAGAACACCAGATTCAGACTGCAGAAGATCTGAAACAGTTCACCGGACTTGGATTTGCTTTCGAAGAGTCTCTATCTTCCGGGACAGAATATGTGTTCCTAAAAAAGGATATCTGCCCGGAAGATTAGGCTTTTCTTATTCTGCCTTCATTTCCCGGATCTCTCCGCACGCGATCATAGCGCCGGAGTTTCCGGAAGGCTGGGTTGTCATATCATCCGGATGTGCGTGTATGATAACCGCTCTTCCGATCACATCCTCGGGATGAAACCGGTCTGTGTAAAAGATCAAAAATGCATTTCCGTCATTTGCCAGAAGTGAAGGCATATCTCCTGCATGCTGCGGGTGCATGGCATTTGTCGGATTGTAGTGTCCGTCCGCCTGTGCAAAGGGTTCCGCTTTTGTTCCCTGACAGGTTCCCTCATGAATATGAAATCCGTGAAACGCATTTCCGTCAGGCAGATTGCGGATATCGGCTGCCACGATCGTTCCATTGTGAACTCCGAAAAAATATACCATTCCCCGGATTTTTGGAAATTCCGGGCTTCCTTTGATCTCTGCAGCGGCATCCGGAATGGTCTGTATCTCTGAAAACATCTTACCACCTCCCGGATTACCATATGCAGTTTTTCAAAAATTGTTATTCCTGATGCGCTCTCCATACTTCTTTCAGAATCTTTGGATCTTCAAAAAGACCAAGCGCCCCTTTCGCCATACATTCTGCCACATACAGCATTCCCTTCTGCCCGATGCTCATTCCGGACTGTGCGGCTGCACTCCAGTGATGCAGCGGTGTACCCTTACACATCGTAGCAGCACTGAGCATCACAGTCGGCACGGTATGACTGACTTCCGACACATCCGTTCCGATCGCCAGCAAAACAGGTTGGTCTTCCAACGGTTCCAGACCTCCAAAATAATTTCCGTCATTGATCAGTCCCGCTTCTTTTGTGATGGTTTCCGCAAACTGAAGTTCTTCTTTTGTATATTCCGGGAGTGAAGTTTCTGTCATCGCCTGATAAAAAGCTTCTGCCAGCGGACGGTTCACTTTCATTTCCTGATTGCTCGTCACAAGCTCGATCTCCACTCTCGTTCCGGTCATCAAAGCCGCACCCTTCGCACAGTCATCCACTCTGTTCGATGCATCCTCTGTCCTGGAACGTTTGGATGAACGGATAAAGTAATTCGTAGAAGCAAAATCCGGCACGATATTCGCCGGTCCGTCTGTGTTCGTATATGTATAATGAATCCGAACATCATCCGCCACATGTTCCCGTAAATAATTCACTCCCACATTCATCAGTTCTGCCGCATCCAGTGCACTTCTGCCAAGCTCCGGATGTTTGGACGCATGTGCTTTGACTCCGTAAAATTTGTAATTCTTCATGTCCTGCGCCTGCCAGATATCATAACTCACCCGATTCCGGTCAAAAGGATGCCAGGTGATCGCCGCATCCAGATCATCAAACACCCCCGCTTCATTCATCTGGATCTTTCCGATGATGATTTCTTCTGCCGGACAGCCATACACCCGGATTGTTCCGGAAAGCTGCGCTTTTTCCATCCACTCTTTCAAGGCACAGGCTGCCCCTGCGCAGGCTGTGCCAAGCAGATTGTGTCCGCATCCGTGCCCCGGCGTTTTCAGCGGCTGATACGTGCAGACCGGCTCCTGGCCAAGACCCGGAAGAGCGTCATATTCTGCCAGAAATCCAAGTATCGGTTTTCCTGTTCCCCACTCTGCAACAAATGCGGTCTGAAGCCCTGCGATTCCTTTTGTGATACGAAATCCTTTTTCTTCCAGATAGTCAGAAAGACAGGCTGAAGATACGACTTCTTCTTTGGAAAGTTCCGGATGCCGAAAAATGTAATCTGCTGTGTTAACCAGTTCTTCTGTGTGTTCCTGTATCCATGTGTGAATATGATCTGCTGTATTTGCGTCTTTTTCCTCGCCTGTCCATACCCCAAGTCCGCTCCCAAGCTTCTCCCCGGATAGCAGATATTTTCTGGCTGCTCTCTGCAGGCTGGTGTCCTCTGCATAGTTTCGGGGATCCGTCTCCAATTCTCCGAAAATCCTCTCTTCTGCCTCTCTCCCCTCAAAATCAACCGCAACAATATGAAACAATGTCTGGAGCTGCAAAATATTAGATTCCGGCTTCATAATTTCTTTGAGCCCCGGATATAAAAGCCAGGAATGACAAAGATATACCTGCTTCTCCTTCCAGAATTGTTCTGCCTGACGAAATGAATCCAGACAGGCATCAAGCTCCAGCTTCTCTCCCTTCGGGATATGCACGCTGATCACGGGATCTCCTTTGTGAACCGATATCCCGTCTGTCTGTATCTCCCATAAAGACGGGATCCTCTCAAATTCCAGACGCCCAAGCCGAAACAGACTCATATCCAGATGTCTGCAAAACCAGTCGTACTGCGCAATCCCATATTCTCCATACGCTTTATAACAATTTTCACACCACAATGTCAGATCATAAAACGTATCCCGGTAAACCCGTCTGGAAATCCCCTGTTCACAATACCGATCATAAACCTCACAGGCCATTTTTGAAAAACAATATAAAAATACCAGCCGGAAATCTTCTCTTTTTTTCACTGCTTCATAAAACAAATTCACATCTCTGAGAAATAACTCCCGCAGCTTCTCATATTCCCCTTCTGTGATCTCCAGCTTTTCAAGCTGCCGCACAGCGTCCGGCATCAGGGATATTTCCTCCCAAAATTCCAATAATTTCATTGTGCACCTCCGTTTTTTGTTTTCCTCTGTTGATTCTATCTGTCAGCATACTTCATTCTTGTGGTATTTGCAATTCGTTTTACGTCTTCCCTTTCTCAATCAGATATATATACAACATTTTGCACATAATCATAGAAAAATCTACTAAAAAATTGTATAATATATAAAAGTTTATGAAAGAGAGGATTCACTATGAAGCAAAATAATATGTTAGCAATGATCCTGGCGGGCGGACGAGGCACCCGCCTGCATGACCTGACAAATAAAGTGGCAAAACCCGCGGTTTCATACGGCGGAAAATACCGTATCATCGATTTTCCACTCTCCAACTGCGCCAACAGTGGAATTGATATTGTCGGTGTGCTCACGCAGTATGAATCGATCTTGCTGAACAGCTACGTTGCGGCAGGCAGACGCTGGGGACTGGATGCCAAAGACAGTGGAGTCTATGTACTGCCTCCACGTGAGAAAGCAGATTCCAATCTGGATGTATATCGGGGGACTGCAGATGCGATTTCCCAGAACATCGATTTTATTGACACCTACGCTCCGGAATATATTCTGATCCTGTCCGGTGATCATATTTATAAGATGAATTATGATGCCATGCTAAATTATCACAAAACCTGCGGTGCAGATGCCACGATTGCTGTGATCGAAGTACCGATCAAAGAAGCAAGCCGGTTCGGGATTATGAATACCGATTCTACAGGACGTATCGTAGAGTTCGAAGAAAAACCGGAACACCCAAAAAGTAATCTGGCATCCATGGGGATTTACATTTTTAACTGGAAGCTGCTTCGCAAAATGCTGCTGACAGATATGAAAAATCCGGATTCCAACCACGATTTCGGAAAAGATATCATTCCTACGCTGTTAAATGATGGGAAAGATCTTTATGCCTATAAATTTGAGGGCTACTGGAAAGATGTTGGAACAATCGACTCTCTCTGGGAAGCAAATATGGATCTTCTGGACAAAAATAATGCTTTGGATCTCAACGATCCCGCATGGAAGATCTATACGGAAGATCCGACAACACCTCCTCATTATATCGGACCAAACGCCGATATTAAACGCTCTTTCATTACCCAGGGCTGCATGATCGACGGTGAAGTCAAAAACTCCGTGTTATTTACCAGTGCCAAGATCGATACCGGCGCCAGAGTCATTGACAGTGTACTCATGCCGGGAGTGATTGTCGAAGCAGGAGCTGTCGTACAGCGCGCCCTGGTCGCTGACGGAGTGCGGATCGGGAAAAATGCCGTAGTAGGCAGTCCGGACAGCGAACATATCGAACTTGTTGCAAAACGTGTGAAAGGAGCAGAATAATATGAGCAAGGCATTAGGAATCATCAACTTTTCCGGAAACCACATCTGGGTAAAAGGACTGCAGTCTTACCGTCCGATCGGTGCCATGTCCTTCCTCGGAAGATACCGTGTCATCGATTTTCCGCTTTCCAATATGAGCAACAGCGGCATTGACCAGATTCAGGTGTATATTAATCAAAAGCCCCGTTCTCTTACCGAACATATCGGAACCGGAAGACATTACAATATCAACTCCAAACGTGGAAAAGTCCGAATCCTCTTTTCTGAAAACGGGATTGAAAACAGCATTTATGACAACGAAATTGCAGCTTACATAGAAAACATAGAGTGTATTGAAAATACACCTTGCCCGTACGTGATCATTGCCCCGAGTTACATGGTATACTCCATGAACTTTGATTCACTGTTACAGAGCCATATCGACTCCGAAGCGGATATTACGCTGCTGTATCATTCTGTTGACAATGCAAAGGATCACTTCTTAAACTGTGATCTTCTGAATCTGAACCGCCAGAAAGGTGTTCTCTCGATTGAAAAAAACAGAGGAAATGCAAAAAACAGAAATATCTTCATGGATACTTATGTAATGAAAAAAGAACTGTTTATCGACCTGATCAAAAAAGGGCATGATATGTCCTCTATGTACACACTGCCCCAAGTCATCAATATAGAATGCAGCGAACTGGATATCCGCGGAGTTTCCCACCGTGGCTTCTTTGCCGCCATTACAGATTTGAAAAGCTATTACGAAGCGAATCTTTCCCTGCTCGATTTTAAATCCGCCTTCAGTCTGTTTGATGATAACTGGCCGATCTATACAAAAACGACAGATTCCTGTCCGACTCAATATTTTGAGACTGCAAATGTAAAAACCTCTTTCGTATCCAACGGATGCCTGATCGAAGGCACTGTGGAAAACTCTGTGATCGGACGTGGATGCATGATTAAAAAAGGTGCTGTTGTAAGGAATACCGTTCTCCTTCCGGGCGCTTATGTAGGAGAAGACGTTCATGTGGAAAATCAGGTGGTAGACAAGCGTGCAAAGCTCTTACACGCCAAAGAAATTATTGCAAATGTAGACAATCCGGGATATATCAAGAGGAATGATACCGTATAAAGTAAAGCAGGATGCTTAAGGATTTATTCCTTGTCATCCTGCCTTATTTTTTCTTTTATCAAAAAATAATCTGAATTCCATTCGGTTGTAAAATTAAATCTGCAAGTTTTTCGCTGTCCAGAGAAATATGCAGAAAATTTCTGCCGGGAACTTTTATGTGATTATCTCACTCCAAACTGATATATTGTCGTGGTGTCGTATTTTTCTCCTTTTTTCAGTACCGGTGACGGGAAGCTTTCCTCATTCGCCGCATTCGGATAATACTGTGTCTCCAGACAGAAGCCTGAGTTATCGTGGTAGATCATGTTGCGTTTTCCTCTGACTCCCTCCAGGAAGTTTCCGGTATAGAACTGCACACCCGGAAGATCCGTATATACTTTCATGGTAATTCCGGACTGCTCTCCTTCCACCTCTGCAATCTTGCGCAGTGTCTGATCCCATCCATCGATGACAAAGTTGTGATCATATCCCTTGACCAGACGCATCTGATGATAGTCGGATGCCAGCTCTTCTCCGATCACTTTTCCTTTTGTGAAATCCATCGGTGTACCTTCCACCGGCCAAATCTCTCCTGTCGGAATCGAACCGGTCTCTTTTACCGGTGTAAACGAAGATGCCTGCAGTCTTATCCAGTGACGTCTTACGCTGCCGCAGTTATGTCCATTCAGGTTAAAGTAAGTGTGGTTCGTCATATTCACGATCGTTGTCTGATCAGATTCTCCTTCATAGTGGATCTTCAACTCATTTTGATCTGTCAGGGTATAGGCCACGGTAATCGAGAAGTTCCCCGGATATCCCTGGTCTCCATCCGGGCTGTCCAGATGAAAAGAAACACTGTCTTCCTCCTCTTTCACACAATCCCAGAGGCGGAACGCATAACTGTCCGGTCCACTGTGCAGGTTATTCTCTCCCTCATTTTTCGGAAGGTGATACTCTGTCCCATCCAGCACAAATCCGGCGCCTTCTGTCCGGTTTGCCCCCCGTCCGACTGCTGCCCCGAAGAAAGTTCCGTTCTCTTCATAATCCGATACTTTGTCATATCCAAGCACAATATCCTTGCGCTCTCCCGCAAAATCTTTCATCTCCACGGATACGATTGCCGCTCCGAGACTGCTGATCTTCACACGCATTCCCCGAATGTTGCGCAGCGTATAGGCAGTTACTTCTCTTCCATCTTTTGTGGTTCCAAATATTGTTTTTTCGATACTCATAAGCTCTCCTGTCCGGCATCTTTTCTCTTCCCCAATGCCTGTCCTGTTTACTTCATATTGTAGCTCTGTTTTGCCTGCTCCGCAAACACTTTTTCAGGAAAGTGGAATCAGGATCCGCAGTTCAAACCAGTTCTTTTTCAAATCTGTTGTCACAGAACCACCGTATTTCGCCGCCGTACTTTTGATACTCTTCATGCCAAACCCATGAAAGCGGCGATCTTTCTTTGTTGTGACAGGCATTCCGTTTTCAAACTTTAACTGCTCTTCACAATAATTCTCACACCGGATTCTGAGAAACTGTTTCTGCTTTGCAACGGACAGATGGATCAGCCGTTTTTCCTGTTCATTCAGCTTTTGCACACTTTCAATAGCATTATCCAGAATATTCCCAAACAATGCACTGATGTCCATATCTTCCATAAAATTCAACGCACTTCCGTCTGCCACACACGTCAGTCCGATCCCATTATTCTGACAATACAGACTTTTACTTGTCAGAACAGCATCCAACACTTTGTTCCCCGTCTTATTCTGGGCTTCATAAATCTTGATTTCTTTTTCCATCTTCTCCAGATACTCTACCGATTTTCGGCTGCCCGCTTCCGATTTCAAAAGTGCGATCTGATGCTTCAAATCATGATACTTCTGATTGACAATCTCGATGCTCTCCTGAGAAAGCTGATAATTTTTGTACTGCATCTGTAAAATATTCTGCAGCGTGTCCACCTCAAATTTCATCTGCAGCTCCCGCACCTGAATGTGGTACGCATAGAGAACCGCCATTCCACTCATATCTACCAGGGTCCGGATAATAAACATTTCCGCTGCAAACTGACTGCTGAACGGACTGTCCTTATCAATATAACTAAGGTTACTGACTGCAAACACCGCAGCTGTAATAATCAGAACCGTAAACAGCTCCCGACGATTGATATGCATTTCTTTGCCGCCTTTTTGCAAATACTTTTCCAGCAGATATAAAATTCCAAATATGACCGCATACACGATCACAAGGAGCACCCACTGGACACTTTTTGCATGATTGACCTGAAACGTTTTCACCGTATAATAATAGATCTGCCAGCCGAAAGATGCAGCAAATTCTCCGCTGATAAACGCCCTCGCACAGTAATATCCGGCTTCAGCAAGTGAAAACTGACAGCACCGGTAAATATAAATCAAAAACAGGGAAACTGAAACCAGCATACACGGAAGGAACAAACTGGTCCTCACCCCGTCCGTAACTTCCATAAATCCCACGATCGCCGCCAGAAATACCAGATGTGTCACATACCGTTTTACACCCCGGATCCGTTTCTCATTCGTGCATGTCACAATAAATGCTGCCAGCCAGTATGCCAGCGAATAATAATATCCCGGAGTATTGATCATTTCCTGTACACTCATCTATTTTCCTACCTCGTTCATAAAATCATTGAGCGCATTTAAAAATGCCTTCTTTCTTGCGCGGCTTACCTGAATACAGTCTCCATTCACGGTGATGTCACTCCCCTGAAAATTTTCCACAAAATCCAGATTCACCAGATAACACCGGTTACACCGGAAAAACCGCTCCTCTTTCATACCATCCGCCAGACTTTCCTCTGCATCCCGCATCGTGCCTTTTGTTCTGTAATCCTGCCCGACTGTGTGATAGATCAGATCATGATCCTGCACTTCCACATAGCAAATCTCCGAAAGATCCAACTTCATCATACCGCCCTTCACTGCAATCGTCAGATATTTCTTCTCCCGCTTTTTCAGTCTCGTCAGTGCACGGTCGATCCGCTGCGTAAACGCAAAATAAGAAACTGGTTTTAATACATAGTCCAGGGCATCCACCCGGTATCCCTGTATCGCATACTGCGGCATATTTGTAATAAAAATAATCACAACTTCGGTATCCATCTTCCGGATTTTTTCTGCAGCCGACATGCCGTCCATAAATTTCATTTCCACATCCATAAGGATAATATCGTAGTCTGCCCGATACTCTGTTACAATATCTTCCCCATCCGAAAATGTCTGTACGCTGATCCTCTCTTTACTCTCCTTCTCGTATTCTTTCAAGTAAGAAAGCAGCTGCTCTGCATACGCCGGATCATCTTCTACCAGTGCAATTCGAATCATTGTTTCGTCTCCTCTCAACTGTTTTTATCGGTTGTTTTTTCTTAGTATACCAAGCCTGTTTTCAAACGTCAAAATAAGGGTGCCTGTAATAAGACACCCTTCACTCTTCTCTATTTTTCCTCTCTTACTGTTCTGAAAAATGAAGAGATAATCGTCATGATAACTGCTGCCAGAGTACATCCCATTCCGATGATCGCACTGGACAAATCCGCCATAGTCTGCGCATTTCTTTCAAATGATAAAATAGTCGCAATGCTGTTCACTCTCAGGCGGACAAAAAATACAAATCCTGCCATCAAAAGCACTCCCGCCAGAATCGGAAGAATATCCAGTACCGGCATTTCCGGCGACTTTTCCTGTCCGGCCACAAAAAGAATTTCCAGAACCACTCCTGCCACAAGACATCCTACAACTCCCCAGCTGATTCCAAGATTGGAAAAATATGCCGTGTTGCAGTTGATCACATAAAATACGATTCCTGCTGTTCCGAGAATTAGTGCAAGCAGCATCAGATAAAAGCCTGCAGCCTGTTTTTTGATAAAATTCATAACATACCCTCCCTTAACTGTTTTTACGTCTCTTGGCATCTCTTATATACATCGCAGCTGCTGCCAGTGTAAGCAGAGCCAACACTGCCGATGTTGCTGTCAATGCATTATCATACCATGTACGCACATCCTTAATCTGTGAAGTCTCATTCAATCCATCCATTGCGTTGGAATTTGCAAGCGCATAATTCTGCCACATCATAACATTTTTCAGATCCTGCATCATAGACGCATCTTTGCTGACCGCCTCTGTGGTCCAGTAATTCCATTTTGCTGTTACAGCTTCCATATTACTGTCACCAGTATTGCAAGTCATCGTTACACCACAGTGTACCGCTTCTTTTAACACACTGTAGTTTGCATCCTGGATAAAGTCTTCTGACATCAGCCCCTGGAATCCCCATTCTTTGCGGAGAATATTCATCAGCAGACCATAATGTGCATTCCCTGCAGTACATCCGATTCTGTTAAATGTTGTCATCATACCAAGTGTCTGTGCATCTTCCACACTTGCCTGTGTTCCACGCAGTTCATTCTCACGTGCTTTCTGCTCTGTCATAAATGTTGCAATACCGGAACGGTTGATCTCTGTATCATTGAATGCAAAATGTTTCGGCGCTATGATACATCCGTATTCTTTTCCTGCTGCAATGTAAGCTGCTGCCTGATATGCTGTCAAAATCGCATCTTCAGAATAATACTCATGGTTTCTTGCATTGTAAGGTGTACGGTGAAGGTTCGTTCCTGCACCCCAGAGGATTGGAAGATTTGACCAGATGGAATAATTTCCGGTCACAGCTCCGTACTCTGCAGCCATCTCTTTACTAAATGTCTGCGCAATCACTGTTTCATTACTCATTGTTCCGAATTTGTAATTCAGATTCTTGTCATCCGGATCGATGACATACGGATCTGCGGAATCTGTATCTGTATTTGCGTACTGTCCCAATGTATAAGAATTAAATCCGTTCGGTCCGTCATTCTGTACTGCCTCCGGAGACACGATCGATACAATTGATTTTGTACTGGTTCCACCAAATCCAGTACGGATCATCGCTTCTTCCAGTGTGATCTGATCAATCAAATCTGTCCATTTTTCATTTGTCAAGTCCGTCTCACCTTTCAGGCTTGCAAGTGTCAGCCCATTGTCCTCGCCAAATGTAACTTCATCCGGATTTCCCTGTTCCTTGATATCTACCAGATCATTTTTCATCACTTCGATCATTTCATCTGTCGCTGTCAGATCCTTGTATGTTTTTGGCCATGTTGCCTTCCAGTCACTTCTTGATAAGTATGTTACTGTATCTGGCATATAGTAGTTCAAATCCATGTCCTGAAGCTGATTTTCTACCGCTGTTCCGTTTTTCGAATACGCAAATGTCTCAGAGTCGAATGTATCCAGTGTCCATTTCTTCACATTTGCTGCATTTCCTGCATCCGTCATTCCGTTCGCCTTTGTCATACCCTGTGCTGCCAGCACATTGTTGACCGCCTCATGAGAACCATTTCCGACTGTAAAATAATAGTCTCCTGCATCCAGGATCCAGTTTCCTTTTGTTCCTGCCGCATTGTCACATGTGCTGTCCCAGCTTGCCATATCCTGCGCATCTGCTGTAATCTCGACAGTAACAGATTCTCCCGGCTGCAGCACACCTGTTTTTTCATAATCCAGAAGCTGTACCGCTGCTTTTTCTACCGCATGTTCTTTATCATATTCCGTATACGGAAGAGACGTATACAACTGTACCACATCTTTTCCTGCCACATCTCCAGTATTTTTTACAGTTACTTTGGCTGTCACTGTCTTATCTTCCAGATTCACATCCAGACTGTCCAGAGTCTGAGAAAATGTTGTATAAGACAGTCCGTATCCAAATGGATACGAAACTTCATCTTCATAGTTCCATGCTTTTCCATTGGAACTTCCGGTCTTGTCAGAAGCATTTCCCTGTCCCAATACTGTATCCGCATATCTTGTCTCGTAATATTTATATCCTGTATAGATCCCTTCTGCTTCTACAATCTCGGAATTGATGGAATATGCAGAATCCGCATTTGTCCACTCATAGTTCCCATAATTCTGCGCTGCAGGAGAGCTTGAGTTATCCACTGCATAAGTATCCGCAAGATGTCCGGACGGATTCACCTCTCCACTGAGTACATCTGCTACACCATAGAAGCCATAACCTCCCGGAAGTCCGACTTCCAAAATCGCATCTACGCCTGTATTGTTTTTGATCTCTTCAATTTCCATGGCACTCGCATTATTCAGCATCACGATCAATTTTCCATTGTTTTCCTTTTTTGCATTGACTGCTTCATCGATGATTGCACGCTCTGTGTCAGAGAGTCCCAGCGGATCCGCCTGATTCAGATCCTGTTCTGGATTCACCCCATCTTCTCCCGGTGTATAGTTGGCATTTTCTCCTGCTGCACGGGCAAGTGTCACAATCATGACATTGTAATCCGTCATACTCTTTTTCCAATTTGGTTCTGCCTCATCCAGCGTTGCTGTCTCAGGTTCCAAACTGGTAAATACTCCAGTTGTAGCCGGTGCTGTTGCACGATAATAGGTTGTCACACCCCATGGAAGAACTGCCTCTGATTTAAATTCTTCCTTTAACCCCTGATACATCTTTTTTAATGTCGGATTCATCTCAAATCCCTTGGATTCAAACGCTTCCAGCATATCTACCGTATCTGCATCCGTTCCCTTATTTTCACTGAGAGTACTTCCAAAATCGCCCCCTTGTACCGGATAATAACTGCTGAATCCAAGTAAAGAGATTTTCTGCGTTTCCTCCTTGGAAAGCGGCAACGCTGCATTCTCATTTTTCAACAAAACAGAGCCCTCTTCATTCATGCGTTCTCCCAGATCTTCAATGGAATCCAGAAGCTCTGTTGTTGAGCTGTAATCCGACTGAAATGTGTAATCCTCTGCACTTACATCTTCAGTCACCATTTTTGTACTCTGAGTGCCCAGAAACTTGTCAATGTCCGTACGAAACCCGTCTATCACCAGAGTCGCTGACATAGACAGCGTCAGTAAAGATGCTGTTGCCGTAGTTACACCGCGCCAGATGCGGCGTTTTGATTTTGTTTGTTTTTCCCGTTTCTCGCTCATAACGTTCCTCCTCTTTGACTCTTTATGAGAACTGGCTTTTTTGTTTTTTTCGAGCCTTCGCTTCTGCTTTTGCTCTCTTCTCTGCCAGTTTCTTCTGATAGCTTGCTTCCTGCATTTCAAAATCCAGGCCTTTTTTCTTACAATATGCTTTGAGTTCTTCGATTCTCGCCTCTTCTGCCATGCGCTCCGCCTCTTCCTGTTCCATGCGAAGTCTTTCTGCTGGTTCGATCCACACTCCTCCGGCTTCTAACACCGCTTTTTTCTGATGCTGCAGAATCGTCTTCTGATCTTCCTCAATATGCTTTTCTACTTTTAAGAAGCACATCAGGATTACGATCACCGCATAACAGATGATCTCTGCCCCCAGATAACACAACGCCAGCATGGACTGTACGCCTCCGTTCTGAACTGACGCAGAGGCATCATATCCGGTGGCTGTAAGCAATGCATTGATCAGACCATTCCCCAGTCCTGTCATTCCCACCATGATCGCTCCGTACACAGACATCGTAAATCCATCACTTCGAAATCCATTTTTTGCCTCCAGATGGTCCAGTACATCAGACAAAAGAGCCAGTGTCACATACATTGCAGGAATCGAACCGATTCCTTTTAAGATCACACCAATACATACAATGGTAAAATTGTGAATATCCAGAAAGCTGACCAGACCTCCCACAACCGAAATTGCCAGACCAATAGTCACTGCTTTTTGTTTTCCCAGTTTATTTGCGATCGGCCACGCCAGAACCATTCCGATTGCTGTCGGAAGTCCTCCGATCAGCCCCAATGTTCCCATTGCCGTTCCCGCAGCCGCTTCACTTGTGATTCCGTCAAACATCCAGCGGGAGTAATAACTCATGGAACCGTTCTTTACCAGACCTCCAAACTGGAACAGCAGAAAATATAAGATAATGATCCACCAGTAACCGTTTGACACACAGGCTTTGAGCTGTTTCATCATCGGAAGCTTTTCTTCTTTGATCGCCAGCTTCATATTTTCTTCTGTCACTCGCTCCCGTGTGAAATAATATTCCAGCAAGATCGCCAGAAATGTCACAACACATAATACGATCATCACGAGCCGCCAGTTCTGATAACTCTGTGCGGTATCAATAGCGCCGTCTTTTTCCACAAAGAGAAAACTCTGCAGCAGCATCGGCACTAAAATACTTGCCCCGATTCCTACAGCAGCCACACCGGATGCATTGGAAAATGTTGCCAACATTCCCCGGTGATCGGAGTTTCTCGTAGACAGGGCCACCATAGAGCTGTGCGCTGTGTAGAAAAACGGATACGCTACTGCATAGTAAAAGTTATAGGACAGCGCGATCCAGATCATCTGAGTCGATGGACTCCCATTTTGAGGTGTTAAAAACAACAGCGCGATCGCAATTGTCACAAGGGGCGCCGACAGCAGCATATACGGTCTCGCCTTCCCCTGAGATGTTCTGGTATTATCAATCAGACGCCCTACCAGAAGATTTCCAAGAATCACAAAAATGACAGAAACCATCGGAAGAACCGCTGAAAAAATCCCAAATTTTGCCGTATCCGTCCATCCAAGCACATCCGAATAGTAGCGGTTTAAATACGCCCCGAAGATTGCATTTGAAATAAATGCGCAAAACGGACCGAGAAAATACCCCAGTATCATTTCTTTCGGCTTTACATTTGCCGAAGTGATTTTTGTCCGCATCAGCGGGTTGTCAAAAAACTGATTCTTTTCCATTTCGGTCATTCCTTTCCCTGATTGCTTCTTTTAACGTATAAGTACCACTTCCCAATACCTTCTGTGTATTTCCCGGCATCACCAGTGTACATGTTGTTCCGACCGGAACCTGCACCTGGATCGTAAACATTCCATCTTCAATCTTCCACTCACTGGAAACTGTTCCATAGGCTGTGTTGACACTTCCCTTTGCCCATTTCAGATTTCCTCCCGTCAGCGGCTGGATCCGGAAAGAGCGGTATCCGCCCTCTGTGGCCTCGATTCCGGCAATCCTGCGGTACAAAAAGTCTCCCACTGCACCACTTGCATAGTGATTGAAGGAAACCATACCTCCGGTCCCGTCATCTTTTCCCGTGTTGCAGGTGCCGTCCTCCCGAAGTGCATCCCATCGTTCCCAGATGGTCGTTCCTCCGACTTTCATCTCATAGAGCCAGGATGGACAGGTATCCGTAAGGAGCATTTTAAATGCCTCTTCCTCATACCCATTGTCTGCCAGCGCAAACAGAACGTACGGCGTTCCCGGAAATCCGGTCGTAATGTGATACCCGTCCTTTTTCACCAGACGCGCCAGATTTGCCGCAGTCTTCTTTTTATCCTCTCCGGAGAGCATCTGATAATACAGAGGCAGCACATATGCTGTCTGAAACTCTTTCTTTACCGTGCAGTCTGCTTTCATCAAAATTTCCCGGTATGCCTCCCCGGTCTCCTGACTGAGTTTCCGGTAATACTTTGCATCCTCTTCCTGCCCCAGAATATCCGCGATCTTTGCCAGAATCCGGCTGGAATTTGCCATACATGCGGTGGCGGTCCATTTTCCTCTTCCCATCCACTCCCACATGCCGACACCCGGTGCACACCAGTCTCCATAATGATGCAGAAGCTTCCAGATCCTGCGGTGTTTTCCCGCAGAAAACAGCTCTGCCCAGAATTTGCATGCCTTCAGATATTTTTTCATCACCGGATACATCCGCTCTAAAAGCCCTCTGTCTCCGCGAACCAGATATTCCGCCCACGGCGCCAGGATACAGACATCGCCCCAGTGATCCACCGCCATCGGGATCATGATCTCCCACTGCAGCGGTACCCGGACAAGCGGCACCGTAACCGGAATCCCGCCGCCTTTATTCTGCTCTGCCTTCACGTCCAACAGCCATTTCTCCAGAAAACGGCTGATATTAAAATTGTAAGCTGCCGTAGGCGCAAACAGTGCAATATCTCCCGTCCATCCCATTCTCTCATCTCTCTGCGGACAGTCTGTCGGGATATCCACAAAATTGGACTTTGCTCCCCAGCGAATACTGTTCTGCAGCTGGTTGATCAGTTCATTGGAGCAGGAAAAGTTTCCGTTGTCTTCCACATCCGAATAGAGTGCCAACGCGGTCAGTTCCAGTTGATCCTCTTCAATTCCACGCACACCCACATAGCGGAAGCCCATATATGTCATTTTCGGAGAATAGGTCTGCTCTCCATCTTTACAAATATAAACCGCTTCTTGCTTTGCAGTTCTTAATGGTTCTGTATACAACTCTCCGTCCATCAGAATCTCCGCGTGACGAAACTCCACTTTTTGTCCCTGTCTGCCACGAATTGCCGCGTGTATCACCCCTGCAAAATTCTGTCCGAAATCATAAATCAGCATACCGCTCTTTGCTCTTGTAATCTGTACCGGACGAAACTCTTCGTGTGCACGTACCGGCGCTCCATACTGTGCCATGATCTTTGGATGAATCTTTACCTGTTCGAAGCTTGCTTTTTTCCAGGAAATTTTCTCCAGATCCACGGTGGCATCATACACTTCCCCGTTGTAAAACTCTGTCTCTTTATAATTTCCTTCTTCCGTTACTTCCCACTCTTCATTTGTCCCGATTGTCTCTCCCGTTCCATCGGTATACAAAATCCGCAGCTCTCCAAGCAGCGCCTGTCGCTTTGCATACACTCTGTTCCGTCTTTTATAGGTGAAAGAGCCAACTGCCCAGCCACCGCCGACCACAGCAAGCAGCTCGTTTCGATCATTCAGCATATCTGTCACATCATAAGTCTGATACTGCAGCTGATTCCAGTAGGACGTAAATCCCGGTGCAAAATAATCCTGTCCGACTTTCTCTCCATTTAACAACAGCTCATAAATTCCCAGCGCCGTTACGTACAGTCTCGCACTGGCAATTTCTTTTTCACAGGAAAACCTGGTTCGAAATGTCATCGTCTTCGGAGAAATCTTCGCCTCCTTAAACCGATACTCTCCGTCCGTAATCCACCGTCCGGACCAGATTGTATCCATACGTCCCGTCTCAAATTCCGTGCTGGCCCAGGCACGCTCTCCCGCGTCATCCTCTGCTTCCACCCGCACCGTATATTTTGTAAACGGCTGTAATCTGCTGCCCTCATACGGGACTGCAATCTGGCAATCGGTTTCTTTCTTCCAGTCTCCTATCGAAATCACCGCTTTTTTCAATGTTACATTTTGTCTGTCACTTTCCAGACAATAGGAAACTCTCGGCTGCGGATTATCGGTCACACATCCTGTTTCCATATTTTCTACTGTCAGTCTGCTTATTTTCAGCATTCTTCCACCTCTTCTTTATTTCTTACCGGAATCTGTACCGCACACGCATATTTCCCGTCCGATACCTGTACATTAACCGTCCCGGACTCTCCTGCCCGGATCACTGCCAGCGCCTCTCCGTAATACGTATCCGTTTTCGCAGTCCGATATCCCCGCTCATTGTACGGACATCCGTTTCCAAGACCTAAAAGTTCTCCGTTTTCTACGGTTACTTCCAATGTTCCCCGCTTCAATGGTTTGACTGTCCCGGTTTTATCTGTATACTGCAGCCTCACAAAACACAGCTTTTTTGCTTCCGTCTCTTTTTCTTCCGGAATTCCGGTTAAAATCGTTTCTTTCCCCGCTGTATAGAGCACATTTCTCGCAATCTCCCGGTTCTGTGCATCATACGAAATCGCTTCAATGGTGCCCTCCTCATAGATCACATCAAAAGAAGTTCTGCAGTCATTTTTCATCTTCTTGCTTCCAACCGACTTTCCGTTGATAAACAGCTCCACCCTGTCTGCTCTTGCATACACTTCCACCTGTGCCTTTTTCCCGGAACATCCATCCCAGGACCACGACTCAATGGCATTGCTCATCTTCCATGCCGACGGCGAATGCTTCTCCCCCGTGTGATTAACCGGGCAAACCGCGATCACCGGCTTTTCCATCAGTTCAAATGCCGTCTTCGTATAGGCAGCCTCGGCCAGTGGTTTTCCGGTCAGATCGATCCTTCCACTTCCTGCAGTGATCCATCCTGCTCCATGTGAGAAATCCGGCGCATAATCACTGTATTCCCACGCACCGACACCGACTTCTCCCATATAGTCCATTCCTGCCCACACAAAATCTCCGATGATCCTCGGATGTATTTTCGCCATCTCCCAGAAAGCATACGCGTCAGAACAGAATGTTTCGCTTCCCAGGATCAAACGCTTTGGATATTTTTTCAGATCTTTTCCATAGCGGTAGATACCATAGTTGTATCCTGCAATATCCATATTGGCAAAGGCATCTCTTGTTTTTACATCACAGCCGTGAAGCGTTGCCCCGATTTTCATCGTCTTACTTCCGAAAATCCCTGCCAGATTATTGAAAAATTCACTTCCTACTGCCTTTTTCTTCCCGCCCGATCGGCTTGCTTCTTTCTTCGCCTTCTTGTCACTGTAAACGCCGAAGCCAATGGAACTTAAGAAGTTAAAAAAGATATTGATCCCGCAGGTTACCGGTCTTGTTGCATCCAGACTGTGCAGATATTCTGTCATCTGTCCCGTGAGACGGATTCCTCTCTCCTGCGCCGTCTCAGAAACCTCATTTCCTGTAGAATATAAGATCACCGAAGGATGATTGTAATCCTTTTCGACCATATCTTTTAAATCCTGCTTCCACCATTTTGCAAAGTGATTTACATAATCATACTCCGTCTTGTGTATATACCACACATCCACGAATTCATCCATGACCAGCATCCCCCGCCTGTCACAGGCATCCAGAAGTGCTTTGGAACAAGGATTGTGGGCAGAGCGGATGGCATTGTATCCATTTTCCTTTAAAATTCGAATCTTCCGTTCCTCTGCCTCCGGATAACAGCAGGCTCCCAGCACACCGTTGTCATGGTGGATACACGCACCCCTCAGGATCACCCGTTCACCGTTCATCAAAAATCCGTTCTCTGCGCTCCACTCAATCGTACGGATTCCGAATATTTCCTCTGCTTCATCTTCTTCAAACCGCACCCTGCATGTGTATAAAAACGGAAACTCAGTACTCCACAATTTCGCATCCGGAATTTCCAGCTGCATCTGAAAATTTCCATCCGCAGACTTCTTCACGCTTGCGACCGGCTCCTGACCGGATACCAAAGACTCCCCTTCGAAAATTTCCAGTTCCAGTTCTCCCGATGCAGATGTCTCAACCTTTACATCGATCACTGCCGGATGGATACTGACTGTGGAAATCTTTACCCCATTGATGCCGATATGCTTCTTTGGCAGCATATATAACGATACAGGCCGGTATATTCCTGCTCCCGAATACCATCTGCTGTTTGGCTGATCTGCATTGCGGGCAATGACCTGTATCTGATTTTTCATTCCAAAATGAAGAAACTCATTTGCCTCTACGTAAAAATTTGTATATCCATACGGACGAAATCCTGCTCTTTTCCCGTTGAGATACACTTCTGCATTGCGGTAGACTCCCTCAAATTCAAAGACAAGTCTGAAATCCTCATATTCCTGCGGTACAGAAAATTCTTTCTCATACACATAGTCAAATCCTTCAAACCAGCCGATGTTAATGCCTCCCAGGCTCTCCTGCGTCTGCTTTTCATCCAGCATTGCATCATGAGGGATCGTAACCGGTTTTCCCTTTCCCGAATCTCCGGCGTGTCTGCATGTCCAGCCGTCATTAAATGCAATCTTTCTCATTTCTTCTTACGTCCTTTCCTTTTCCATGGCTGAATCATACCATTTTTTCGCGAACAGTAACGATTTCTTACGTGAACGGTCTGTTTTTCATCGTATTTTGCAGCCCTGTTTTTGTCTATTTTTTATAGATTTATCACTTTTTCAAGCTTCTTAACTATTGATTTTTTAGTATATTTCCTTGTTTTTTGTAATTTTTCAACAATTTTAAAGTTGTTTTTCATGGATTTAAGCCCTTATTTTTGTGTATTTTTAATAATTCAAATCAAATAGATATTCTATAGTGGCTCTGTATTGAAGTATGCTTTTTATCTTGCCAGCGTAAAATAAAAATTTTGCGACCGCCAGACACACATAAAAATATCCATGAGCAAATCAAACTAAGATTTCCCCATGGATATTTTCCCTTACTACTCTTCTGCCAAATACGGTTTTAATATTTCAATCAATTCATAAACTTTTGTTCCAGGTGCTGCTTTAGATGGTAATTTTCCCTCATTTGACGCATTCAATCTTTTTGCATTTCCTATTGCATATTCCATATACGGATGTAAGATTTCATACATATCTTTACGATTTTTCTCATACTCACCAGCGCCAATTTGTTTTAAACACTCCGTTAGCTTTGGCCAATATTCTTCTCGATGAATATCTGACTGCATATATGAAAAATGTAATAAAAACCATAATTCTATACACTGATTAGACCAAATGGCATGAAACGTTGTTTCATCATTACTATCTGTATCACAAGATTGCAAAACAGAATCTATATGATCTGCCGGAAAATCATCCGTATCATAAACAATCCAAACATGTTTGTATACATTTGAACTTTCTTCCGCACGAGTTTTCGCTTTCTGAAATAAACTAATCGTATTATCACCTTCACCATATACATCTAACTTTATCTTCTCTGGATATTTCTTATTTATAACATCCTTTATTGAACCAAAATATTCAGGTTCTGTATCTGTTCCTTCTGTTACAATAAGGTGATACTCTGGCTGGATCTTGATAGCTCTATCCAATCTCTTTTTCATCCATTTTTTATCTAAATCACTTTTTTTCGGAGGTTTTAGGCTCAAATCCACTCACCCCCACTCAACATGTTCTGCAAATAAGGATCTGCACCATACCTACCTTCCAAATACTGCTTATCATATGCAGCTGTATTATTCACTCTTTCATTGTCTTCCCGTCTAATTTCATACAAGGAATAAACTTGGCTGCTATGGTTTTCATCCAAAGCTGCAAACCATATTTCATCTCTTCTGAATACTGTGTTTTTCATTGTAGCAATATCATGAGACGTAAATAAAAGCTGAGCTCCATATTTATTGATTTTTTTATTCTTAAACATAGATATTACGTATCGCAAAAGCTTAGGATGCAGCTTTGCATCTAACTCATCAATAATTACCAGACGTCCTTCCTGTAATGCTACAAGTATAACCGGAAGCGCTGCAATCAACTTTCTTGTTCCATCAGATTCATGATTAAACGGCAATTCATATTTCTTACCCGAAATTGTTCGTACAGTATATAACTGCTCTTCCTTTTCATCATATCTATAATCCTCTACATCAATGCCCATTTCGTTCAGCAACATAATAATCTGATTCTTTGTCTGTTCATTATCAGATACCATAATCTGCAATTCTGCAACAGGGTTCGCATAATTACGAATGATACATGACTCAAACCACTCTTGAACCTCTGTTATCACAGGTATATTATAATTAATTGCCAAAAAAGATAAAAATGGCATTTTCTCATTCACTTTGGTATTTACATTCTCTTTACTTAAAATAGTTCCTAAAGTAAGCTCTTCGCCGTCACGATAAAAAATATGTGCAGGCTTTTTGCCTCCTATTGTTTTCCGATCCAATGTTTCTGCTGATATTTCATCTTTTAAAACAGCTAAATAGTAACGGTACTCATATTTTTCTGTACGAAAGAAAATTTCAAACTCAGTAGGCTCATCTTTCGATTCACTATCAAATAAAAAAGGCTCTGCGACAACCTTTTGCTGCATAATGACCCTCTTTCTAGTACTTCCTAAATCATGAATCGGTCTCACCACTGTTGTAATAAGACAAGATAACGCTCGGATCAAATTCGTCTTTCCGCCGCCATTTGGTCCATAAATAACACTCACAGGCAAAAGATCACTACACTTATCTTTCACAATCAAATTATCTTTGAATTCCGGAATTGCAGTTGCCTGCAAATCAAAAACAGTTTCATCTCTATATGACTTAAAATTCTGAAACGAAAACTGACATAGCATTTTTATCGCCTCCTTTTTACAGCCAGTATAACACTATTTTTTCCATGTTTCAATTTTTATATTCAATTTCATAAAAAATATTTTTTATTTTTAATA
>ERZ791934.1194-NODE-1194-length-27240-cov-9.206253_pt1 | contig 27240 bp, 24 predicted proteins | sample MGYA00510125_ERZ791934 | MGnify/ENA primary metagenome ERZ791934 (study PRJEB30046, sample SAMN00993240) | human gut metagenome | study: EMG produced TPA metagenomics assembly of the A metagenome-wide association study of gut microbiota in type 2...
CTGCTGGGCTATGCCGGGCAGGATAAAAAGAAAGAACAGGAGCGATAGAGACGGTGAAAATAAGGAGCAAAGCGACGCAGCCACTTCGGGCCAGTATGGCCCGAAGTTCCGGGTTTGGGGCGGGCCCCAACAAGCCTCCTCCGTGCCATCTGTGGCCACGGAGGAATTGCTTGCCATTTAGTGACACCCCGAAAAATGACACAAAAAAACAGAGGCTCTTACTCCTGAACCTCCGTTTCCCTTGCTTTTTTCAGCCCTTCGGCTGTGGCCTCCATGACAACAAGCTCCTTCTCATTCATCGCATTGAGCATAACATCAATGTGCTTACGGCAACTTTCCCCGCTCCGCTGATTTTCCTTGTAGAAAAACTGGTCTACGGAAATATCAAACATGGTAACGAGCTTGAAGAACAGATTAAAACTGGGGTGTTGCCCCTTGTTCTCAATATTCATAATTGTGCGGTCAGTTTTTCCAACTAATTCCGCAACATAGGCTTGCGTCCAGCCCCGTTCCTCACGGGCCTTTTTGAGAGCCAGCCCTAAGCCATGAAAGTCAAACTTTCTCTCGTCTTGGTACATAATTTATCACCCTATGTCATTGTACATTTCAGGTGATAGTATTGGAATGTAATAGAATTTTATGCAGAGTAGTATTTTATTTCATATTATTATAATGTTGCCATGAAAAAGATGTTCATATATAATGTATGTGGTTTAATGTAATAAAGTTTAACACAATATACATAAGGAGTTGCCTATGCAAAACATATTACTTATTGAAGATGAAGAAAATCTCAATCGTGGAATTAGCCTAAAATTAAAAAAAGAAGGCTATACGGTTTTCTCTGCCTCCACTGTAACCGAAGGTTTATATATATTTCACAATAATAAAATTGATCTTGTCATTTGCGATATTGGCTTACCTGACGGAACTGGCCTAGACGTCTGCAACACTCTCCGCAAAAAAAGTGATGTACTTTTTCTATTCCTAACCGCCTTAGATACAGAGGTGGATATGATAACCGGCTACGAAATGGGGGCTGATGATTATATAACAAAACCATTCAGTATGAGTGTGCTTATCTCAAAAATCAACGCCATATTAAAACGTAACGCTAGGTCACTTGATACGGTAATTCATTCAGGAGAACTCACCTTCTTTTTAGACGAAAAGCGTGTTACAAAAGGTGATACTCCCCTCTCCATCACACCAACGGATTGGAAGTTATTGACGGTCTTTATTGAAAATCCACGACGTATTCTTTCCCGCAACCAACTACTTGAACACTTATGGGATATTAATTCAGACTATGTAGATGAAAATGCTGTTGCTGTTAATATCCGGCGGCTTAGGGAAAAAATCGAAACAGACCCCTCCAATCCTGTTTATATTAAAAATGTGCGCGGATTAGGATATGTCTGGGAAATGGAGTGTGACACCAAATGATAGTCAAAAAAGAGGTTTCACTTTTGTTCAAGCTAATTCTGATTTTCTTGTTTGTTATTTTTGCCGCTGAAATTATTGTACTGCCCAAAATAGAACATGATATGTTAAAAGAGGCAGGCAGGCAAGAACTGGTAACAGTACAACAAATCTGTGGGGCTGTGCTTGAAAACAACCCAGAGCTTGAACAAAATTTTATTTTGGGGCTTCGCAAGCCAACAAAACATTGGCAAGAAACCGGAGAAAAAATTTTGAATCAATATGGCTATGACGAGAATCATTTACTATCGGATAACACACTTTACGCCTCTTACCTGATTGCATGGAAAAACTGGACAGCCTTTTTTCTGATTACCGCAATCCTGTTTCTGTTTGCCTTGCTTTTATATATTTATATTAATATCCGCGGTTATAACCTGAAATTATCGCAGATATTAGAACAGTATTTATCAGAAGATTTCTCTTTTGCATTTAGTACGGAACCGATTCGCAAAGGTCGAATTGATTTTATGATAAATCAGGTAGGCGACCGCCTAAAACAGTTAGGACACCAAATTAAAACAAAAAATACGAAAATCATTCAAGAAAAAGAAAGCACAAAAGCACTTGTCACAGATATATCTCACCAACTAAAAACACCGATGGCGGCGTTAAAAACATGTTTTTATATGTATCTTGATGCTGGGAACACTGATGAGAAAGCCGAATTTTTACAAAGAAGCCAGACACAATTAGTAAAGCTGGAGCAGTTGATTTCCAGCTTGATGAACATATCACGTTTGGAGACTGCCATGATCTCCCTGTCCGTACAGCCTGTATTTCTAAATGATTTACTTGTAACTGCGGTTAATGGAATTTATGAAAAAGCCAGAAAGAAAAATATTGAAATTGCCTTGCAAGAAATTGAAAATATCTCCTTACAATTAGATGAGCATTGGACGAGCGAAGCGATTATCAATGTCTTAGACAATGCAGTGAAATACAGCCCCGAATACAGCCATATTAACATTTCCGTGCAGAAACAACATTTTTATACCCGCATTGAAATTACAGACGAGGGTATCGGTATACAAGAAAGCGAGTATAATAAAATTTTTCTGCGCTTTTATCGTTCCAACGAGCCAGCCATAAAAAAGATAGAAGGAAGTGGTGTCGGTCTGTATTTGACCCGTATGATTCTGGAACGTCAGGGAGGAACAATCAGTGTTAAATCAGCTCCGGGAAAAGGCAGCACCTTTATTCTGCAATTTAAAAATTGATTGATAAAAGGCCGGAGAATCCGGTCTTTTGTTATACATAAGTAAGCTGTGCTATCTTCGGGACAGGTTGGCCCGAAGTATCCCTTCTGTTATACAACGGTAAGCTATCCTGTAAGGTTCCTGTAAGTATTCTTTGATAAAGTAAATTAGGGAAGGGTACGAAGGAGGTGAAACATGGATACAACGTTAATTACTAACTATTTTGAACTCTATGGTGGTTTGGCAATCTTTGTTATTGTCCTGTTGGAATATTTGAATCTTCCTGGATTTCCAGCCGGGATTATCATGCCGCTGGCTGGTGTCTATGCCGCAAAAGGAGGACTTAGCCTCTTGTCAGCAATTACTATTTCTGTTGCCGCCGGAGAACTTGGAAGCTGGATATTATATTTTTTAGGCGCATATGGTGGAAATGCCTTCTTAAAAAGGTATCTGAATAAATTCCCGAAGCATGAACCTGCCATAAACCGCACATTTGAGTTAATCCGGCGCAAAGGTTATTATGGTATTTTTTTCAGCAAACTGATTCCGATGATCAGGACTGTAATTTCTATCCCAGCCGGAATTATGAAGATGGATTTTACAAGGTATTCTATTGCTTCGTTTTTCGGCGTAACTGTTTGGAATACGGTGTTTGTCGGAGCCGGGTACATAATTGGAGAACCTATATTGAATTTAATTGCGGGGAGGTGAGGGAATGAGGATTGCTATGATGACAAATAATTATAAACCGTTTGTCGGTGGAGTACCTATCTCTATTGAGCGTCTTGCAGATAGTTTACGGGCTTTAGGAAATACTGTTTATATTTTTGCTCCAGATTATAAATCCAATGTTCCAGATGATGAATATACGTTTCGGTTTCCGACAACACAAAAAAGAATTGCAGGTGCGGTTCCTGTTCCCAGTCTTATGTACCATCATGTTAAGGGAATCATTTCAACACTGGCTATTGATTTAATTCATGTTCATCACCCTGTTATGATTGGAAATGTAGCAACTCGTCTGGGAAAGGAATTACATATTCCGGTCGTGTTTACTTATCACACAAGATATGAGCAATATCTGCATTATTTAAAACCTCTGGGATATTTGCAAAATAAGGCTAATGAGGGCTCTGTCTTTGGAAAATTAATTATCGGCTTTGTCCAGGAGCAAATTGTACAACGCTATCTCAATTATTTTATTAAGAAATGCGATATGGTTTTTGCGCCAACAGAATCTATTCAAAAGCGCCTAAAACAGTATGACTTTTATACGCCCGTAAATATCGCACCAACGGGCTTGCCAGAAAATAGTTTTGAAGCCCACTCTGGGGCTACAGAGATTCGACAGCGCTATTTACAAGGCAAAAAGTATCTTTTCTGCACTGTTTCCAGATTGGCAAAAGAAAAAAATCTTTCCTTCATGCTTCAAGGTATTGCAAAAGCAAAAAAACAGTCAGGAGATATTTTCAATGTAATTGTCATAGGTGATGGACAGGATAAGAACTATTTACTAAACCAGTCTGCCAACTTGGGAATTGATAAAAACGTATTTTTTATTGGTGAAATACCCAATCAGATGATTCCAGACTATCATCAGGCTTGTGATTTGTTTCTATTTTCTTCAAAATCTGAAACACAGGGGATTGTACTATTAGAAGCCATGGCCGCTTATCTGCCTGTTATCGCAATAAACGCAACCGGTGTTGCTGATGTTGTGGAAAATGGACAAAATGGAATACTCTCCACTGATTCGACAGAAGAATGGGCGAAAAACTTAGTCTTTATTATGAAAAACCGGAATGTTCTTACAGGAATGAGAATAGGAGCCAGAAGAACAGCCCAGCGTTACAGTGAGAAAATAATTGCGGCTCGTATTTTAAGTCATTATCAATATCTACAAAAAAACTATCAGGCAGAACAATGGCTTTATTATCATTTAGGCAGAAACTATCAAACCATATTATTAAAGGAGAATTATTAAGATGGATATTATTCTTGAAACAAAAGACCTTATAAAAACATATGTCACTGGAATCAATACTTTTAATGCGGTGAATCATACTTCAATCCGCATTGAACGGGGAGACTTTGTTACGATTGTAGGTAAATCCGGTTCCGGCAAAAGTACACTGCTTCATTTAATTGGAGGTTTAGATTCTCCCACTTCAGGAGAAATCTGGATTGACAATGAATGTATCACAAAAATGTCTGAAGAAGATTTATCTGCATTCCGCAGGCGAAAAATTGGTTTTATCTTTCAGGCGTTTAATCTGGTTCCCTCGTTAAATGTTTGGGAGAATATAATCCTGCCTATCGGTCTTGATGATAAGAAGCCAGATATGCCCTATCTGAAAGAGATTATCGAAATGCTGGGACTGACTGATAAACTCACCAATCTTCCTAATACATTATCAGGAGGACAGCAACAACGTGTTGCTATTGCAAGAGCGCTTGCAACAAAACCCGCTATCATTTTAGCAGACGAGCCGACAGGAAACCTCGATTCTAAAACCAGTGATGAAGTAATGACACTTTTAAAAACCTCTGCTTTCAAATATGAGCAGACACTTATTGTAATCACGCATAATGAAGATATTGCACAGATGGGAAAACGTAACCTGATAATTACAGATGGCAAGGTGGTGGAAGAATGAAAACAGTTTATCATTTAGCATTCAGCCGTTTAAAGTACAATAAGGGACGATCTTTTCTCACTGCTATTGCTATTGCTTTAATGACAACGCTCCTAATGGCTATCGGCAGTTCTGCTTTTACCTTTATCCGCTATCAGCAGATAGAAACCGAACAAAATGCTGGGAATTACCATGTCATTTTGAAAGGAGTTACACCAGAACAGATTTTTAAATTGGAAAATCATACTGATGTAGAATCTGTTTTGACAAGGGAAAGTATTGCCTCCATAGAAATTTCAAAACTTAGCGCATTTTTAAATTATGAGGTATTAAGAAAAGGAAGTATTAAACAAACAGAATTAAAAGAAGGTAATATGCCATCAGAGGCAAACGAAATTGCCGGGCCTCCTGCTCTGTTTGAGCGATTGGGAGTAGCACCGCAAATTGGGCAAGAGATACAGCTACCCTTACGGATTCAAGGGGGCGCTATACAAAATTTTGAATTTGTGATTAGTGGAATCTTGGAACAGCAAGATATATCTAATCTCAATGTAAATGAAACACGGCTTGTCTACGGCGCATATATTTCAGAAAAATTCGTTGAACAGAATGTTATGCCGGAAAAACGTGTCTATAATGCTTATCTCCGCATTATGAATGAAAAAGAGTATGCCAAAGATGAAATCGAGGAAATGTGTATAGAAATAGCTGAGGATGTAGGGTTGAGTAAAGCGGACGTTTCCTACAACGACCAATACCTTACTTATATGACTAATCCCAGTATAGAAGCGCAGAAGGTAATGGTTGGATTTGGACTTTTGGTGATTATCCTTGGCGGCATGGTAATTTACAGTATTTATTATGTTTCCGTCATATCTAACATTCAGGAGATGGGCAAGTTAAAAGCACTTGGAGCAACAAAGAAGCAAATACGGCGGCTACTTTCAACAGAAAGCATGACACTTTCTATTATTGGTATTCCGTTAGGGATTCTGTTAGGCTACCTCATAACAGCGGCCATGTTTACGTTGATTATATTTACAGGCGAAAGTGAGGTCGATACATTTTGGTATCCTGCTGTAGTTCTTGCAGTCATAGCCGCCGTTCTGCTCACGATATTAGTTTCTATCCGAAAACCAATGAAAATGGCGTCGGCAATATCACCAGTTGAAGCCATGCGATATCAAGAGCCGCAGGGGAAGAAAAAGCAGAAAAAATCTTTTAAAACTCTCTCTATCTCAAAATTAAGTTATGCAAATTTACAGAGAAACAAACGCAGAACCATAGTGACGCTATTGGCACTTGGTTTCTCTGGAATTTTATTTATGGTGACTGCCAATGTCGCAAACAATCTGAAAGCAGAAAACTATGCAAGAATGCTTATGCCAAAAGGTGACTTTGAAATAAGCCTTAATTATGCGTTGAACGATCAGGAATACCCGGAAAATAATCTGAATTTCCTCCAACAACAAAATTTTTTTGGAGATAGCTTAAAAAATCTAATAATGTCTATTAATGGGGTGGAACGTATAGAAGAAAACCATACTGTATTAGCAGAACCGGAAAATGTAAAATTAGAAGAACAGCGGGTTGAGTTGAAGGGAATCTCTGAAGGTGATTTAGATTCTTTGAAAGGCACATTAAAACGTGGTTCTCTGGACTATAACCAACTTATACAATCTAACGGAATTATTTTCACTTGGGATATTTTATTTGAAGAATATGGATTTCATATTGGGGATACGATAGAATTAACACTCTATGATGGTAATAGGAAAATCCCTTTTACTGGTACTTTATTAGCCAGTACAAACAGTAGTGAAGAAACGTTCTTAATTGCTGATGACATACTGGAAAGCCTGATTACTGATGTAAATCCTACAACAGCATTATACATTACTGTTCGTCCAGAAAAATTTGATAGCATAAAAACACAACTGAACTCACTGCAACAGAATAATTCCCATTTTTCATTCAAAGCATATGATGAAGAAATGGGTATAGCTGAACATGTAATTCGTTCTATCCAGTTTACTATCTATGGACTATTGGCTGTGATTGGTATTATTGGATATATCAGCCTTGTTAATACTATGATCACAAGCATTTTGGTCCGAAAAAAAGAATTGGGAATTTTACAGGCTATTGGCTTATCAGACAAACAGCTCCGGCAAATGATACACCGAGAAGGAATGTTTTTCACATTTGGTACACTATTATTAGCTCTTGTATGTGGCAACGGATTAGGTTACATATTGGTACGCTTTATAAAAAACACGAAAATATTGATGATAAACAAATATGAGTACCCATTTATTCCAACGGTTCTTTTAATTGTTGCAATCTTTCTGGGACAGATAGCTATTACATTTTTTACGAACCGATATATCCACAAACAATCATTAGTTGAAAGAATGCGAGATTAAAACGAAAAACTGATTATCATTCCATCTGCCCGGCGGCAGAAAAGAAAAAAACCGTCGCTGGGTAGCACTTTTCCATACCTATATTGTATATCGCAACGGCGGTTTTGATTTTTCAAAGCCGCCGTTTCTTTATGCCTCAATGGGGAGGAATGACGACTAATTCTGGCAATAATGGCGGCTTATGGAGGTAGCCGCCATGACACAAAATAAGCGCCGACAAATTACGACAGAAATCTTCCTGTTAAAAAAAGTCCGTATCCTACGCAGGGACAGTCTGGTAGCTTATATGAAATTCTTTATGCCATAACCGATAATGCAATTTCATGCGCCTGTATAGCTTTTTGCTGTGCAGGCGTTTTTGCGTTCTTATGGACAAACCTCGGGCCAACATGGCCCGAAGCACAGCCCCGGTGCCGATCTCCACCGCCTCTATTTCGGTTGCTCATTCACCCAACACCGAAATGGAGGAAATTATGACTACTATAAATCTCCGGGACTATTACCCGTTTTATACCCACGACTATTTCATTGACGTACCTGACGAAGTGGTGGAACTGTTCAAAGAATTTGACCGAAAAGAGGCGGCCTATCGTCTGCGTACATACCGCCATAAAGCCTACTACTCTCTTGACCGGAATGACGGCATTGAGCATGAGGCGCTTTTTGTTTCCCTCTCTCCCCATGAACTGTATGAGCGCAAGATTTCCATGCAGGAGCTTCATGCCGCCATATCCAGTCTGCCGGACAAACAGGCGAAACGTGTCTATGCCCATTTCATTCTTGGCATGAGCCAGACAGATATTGCCAAAGCCGAAGGTGTCAGCAAAATGGCGGTAAGCTATTCCATTGAACGCGCTTTAAAGTCCATGGAAAAATATTTAAAAAATTCTTTGGATTGACTTTACAGAGAAGCGATTTTTGAAATGGTTTATGAGAGGCAAACAGACTCGGGCCAACGTGGCCCGAAGAAAAATACGCCTTGACTGCAATTTGAAAGCTGAATAAAAAGATACCCGGATACGAAGGGTTGATGTGTCCAGTGACAGGCCCGCCATGACCTCCATTGTCAGAGAATGGGGAGAGCGAAAAGGCTCATGCCGCAGGCAGGCCGTGGCTGGTCTGCCGGATAAAACACAAAGACCTTGTTACTTGCGTTTAGTCACCGTCCGAGCGTGAAGCGGCCTTGCAAGCCGTGAGCCGTCGCAGGCCATGAGAACGCCTTGCCATCAGAATGGGGAGAGTTGAGATACTATGGGGTGGACATGCCTACACCCGTCCGGGAATCTGATAAGTAACATCATATCATGGGGAGCCACCCGGCCTTACTGTCTTGTGACAGGCCAAATCTTCCGGTGCGGCTTCCCTGTTTTTCAAGAAGGAGTTTTTCAATGGGTAGAACATTTGAGGAAATTCAGGCTATGGCGGCAGACCCATGGAGTAATGACGCCTGCCGTGGCTACGTCATTTGGGCCATGGAGAACTGCGGATTTAAGCCGCCAGAAATAAAACAGGTTGTAGCCGAGTTATACACCGTATTTGACTTTAAGACCATTGAAGAAGCGGCCAGTCATTATTATGAAAGTTCTTTTTAACTTCGGGACAACCTGACCCGGAGTTTTAATTTTGCCCATTTTAAATTTCATCTATAGGATAAGCCTCAAACCGCATATGATGTAGCAAGCATACATAGAGGTGATTGTTATAAAAAGAGGAAAAGAAATCTGTTACTTACTTCAAAAAGCTGACACTGACAGTAATGAAATTGCTGAAAAAAAAGAACATCTGATAAAGCAGGGGTATCTTGTTGTCACCATTATCGAGGGTGCGGAACACATGGAGAAAGGTTTGCGGGAGGTTGTGAAGAACCATTTCCACTAATCATTCGCAACATTGTGTTATTCCCCCTATATAGTACAATATAGGTATAACGATAAGGAGGACGATATTATGATTTCAAAATTAACAGATACCCCTGAAATTATAGATGGCTATGTTCGGCTTTCCAGAGACGATAATAAGCGGAACTACTCGTCTATTGAAAACCAGAAAAAGATTATCCAACAATATGCAGAAGAAAATAACATGATAATCCGCCACATTTATGAAGATGACGGAATTTCCGGTTATTCATTCAACCGGCCCGATTTTCAAAAAATGATGGCTAGTCTTGATACCATTAACATCATTGTTGCTAAAGACTTATCCCGAATTGGCAGACACAATGCAAAGGTACTACTCTTTCTTGAAGAAATGGAGGAAATGGGAAAACGTGTTATCCTGATTGACGATAACTACGATTCTTTTTACTCTGATGATGATATAATCGGTATCAAAACATGGGATAATGAACGTCATGTAAAAAATACAAGCCGGAAGGTAAAGCGAATCAAGCGCATGGAGCAGGAAAGCGGAACGCTTGTCAGCCAGACACCATTTGGCTATACCAGACACCCTCTCAATAAACAGATGATTTTGATTGATGAAGAAGCCGCCGCTATTCTTAATCTGGAAAAGGAAATTTATCTGGACGGCAACGGAATACGAAAAACGGCTGAAATACTTTCAGAACGTGGTGTTCCCACTCCCAGTATGATAGATAAAGAACGTCATGAATCGTTAGGGCTTGTTTATAATAAGCAGGTAGCCTATCAGTGGAGTTACGGAATGGTAAAGGACACATTATTCAACGACTATAACAATGGTGTCCTTAGAACACACAAACGGGAACGTGTTACAATAAACGGTAAAGATAAAAAAGTTCCTAAAGAAAATCAATATATTTTTCCGAATCATCACCCCAAAATTTTTGATGATGATACCATGAAGCTGTTAAATGAAGTCAAGGACAGCCGCCATCATAGCAAATATAGAGGACAGAGAGCCCATGTAAACCTTTTTTCCGGCTGTCTGTACTGTAAAGACTGTGGCTGGAAACTAACGGCAATTAACCGCCCTAACCGTGGGAAATATTACGTGTGCGGCACTTACAATAAAAAGGGAAAGCAGTTTTGTCAACATGCCCACCTTGTGACAGAAGAAACCCTGATGGACGCTCTTGTTAAATATCTGGTTCTCTGCCGCGACAGTCTTGCAGATATTATCCAGAATTTTGACTTGTCAAAGCTAAAGGTAGAAACCTTCACTCCCACTGACAGCAAACAGCGTTTAGAGGCCGAACTTGAAAAAGTCAAAGAAGAACTAAAGGTTCTCATAACGCAAAAGGTAAGGGAGATTACCGCCAATCCTTCCATGAATGAGATTATCACTGAAACTTATACGGCCCTTCAAAGTGATAAAATGGAGCGTATTTCCGCTATTGAAAAAACGTTGCAGGATTTAACAAAGGAGCCTCATATCCCCTCCACCACAATCAAGCCCAGCTTACAGACGGCGCTGGACATTCTGAACGAGGTTCTTGAAAAGAAAGAACTAAGCAGAAAAGATATTGAGGTTCTGGTTGAGAAAATCATAGTGGATAAGGACGGCAACGTAGATATTTACCTGAAACACGGCCTTGGCAACCTTGCCGCCTATGATTTCAGGGCAGACAAAGAAAACCTGAAACTGACTATGCTGATTGAATCTATCCGGCTTCTGGAAAAGGACGAAACAGGCTTTACCTCGGTAAAATTCCTTGCCGACAGCCTGAAAGAGATGGGCTATCCCATGCACAAAAAGAAGTTTGTGACTTACATGGAGCACTTACTTGACTTAGGGCTGGTTGAGAAAACAGGAATCTACCATTATCCCTATAGAATCGTGGCTTCTCGACAGCAACTGCGTGATGTGGAAAAAATGTTCATCGTGGTAGGGCAGACTGGCGGAATGCCCGAGATGGTCTTCGAGTATATTTTGAGAAAGAACGGCATTGATCCGATGGCTGATCTGGATATTGACCAGAGTATCGATTTTGGTTCCACCGCAGCCGCTTTTTCAGGCGGGCAGGGCGATTTCACCGTTGAATTCGAGCCGCATGCCACCGCTCTGGAGCAAAAAGGCGACGGATATGTAGTAGCCTCATTAGGCGAGGATTCCGGCTATGTTCCCTATACCGCTTTTTCCGCAAAGAAAAGCTATATTGAAGCGCATCCCGATGTTGTTCAGGCGTTTACCAACGCCCTTCAGAAGGGTATGGACTATGTGCAGTCACATACTCCTGAGGAAATCGCCGATGTGATTCAGCCTCAGTTTGAAGAAACCGATAAAGAAACCATTACCACTATTGTTACCAGATATTACGATCAGACCTCCTGGAAGGATAATCTGATTTTTGAAGAAGACGCATTCACTCTCCTTCAGAACATTCTGGAAGAATCCGGTGAATTGTCTCAGAGAGTTCCTTACGCGGATCTGGTTAATACCGAATACGCACAGAACGCCGCAAAATAATAGCGCAAAGGCTGATACACAGGATTTGATTCATATATCCCTGCGTATCAGCCTTTTTTGACAATGTACTCTTATCCTTTTTTATTAAGCTCAAGCGGACTGGCTGCCTGTAACCGTGTCCTGTCCGTCACTGAAGATACGGATGTGTATAGGGCGCAGGTTCCGGTCCGCAGTAAAGGCCATAGGCATCACAGATCCAATACGTACCGTTCACATTTACACGGCACCATTGATGAGAATACTGATTCTCATTTACATGCTCATACGGGATTCCAAGAATATTCAGGCACAGGCCTGTTGCCCTTGTACACCCGGCACAGGATGCCGTATGTAAAATAAAATATCCATATGGATCATTATAATGGGGCGCTGACATGGAATAAACCATTCCGCTGTCCGCCATGGCGCGAAGCGACTTTGCAATGCCGATAAGCTGTTCTTCCCTGGGAAGCCCCGCTAAGGGTGTTGCAACCGCCAGTGCCGCATTATAAGCCTGCGCGAGTTCCCCGTCCGTCGCCTTTTTCCGAAGGCTGGATAAATTTGCAAGCTTCGCCATGGGAACGGGTTCAAAACCTTTTGTCTGATTAAGGTTTTCTTCATTGAACACCTCTATTTCAGCTCCCGGTTCAGCCGATGCATTCGGCAGCCGTCCTTCGTTCTTACCATACAGCAGATAGTGGTTTAAAAGCGCAGCAGCATCCGTTCCGACAGCGGCGGCAACATCCGGATAGGCAGCCGCGTAATAAATGGGATCAAACAATTCCGCGGCGTTTACCGGAATTTCTGCAGCGGCGGAAAGCAGAAATACGGTACAGAATACAGACAAGACAAACAGGACTTTATTCATACTTTTCACGGGCATACCTCCTTACATATAACTGTTTTACAATAAATTACATACCAACAAAAAAAGTACCGCATAAGCGATACTTTTCCAATGGAGCATACGGGGCTCGAACCCGTGACCTCCACGCTGCCAGCGTGGCGCGCTCCCAGCTGCGCTAATGCCCCGTCCGTGTATTATCATATCAAAACTTCTCCCACTTGGCAAGAAAAATTTTGTCAGGTTTTCTGTTTTTTTCAAAACCAGATTTTCCTTCTTTTCCATAACATAAATTCCCATTCCGCCGAAGGACCATAAGAATCAGCCAAAGCCTGCATATGGTCATGGCTATATTCCCTGTAATATGTTAAAATAGGACAAATCACCCCATCCTGTTAACAAATGAAAGGATCCTTATATGAAATACCTGAAAACCCGGATAAATAAAATCATAATCACTGTACTATTCTGTATCCTGCCCGCAGGCGGCCTCACTGCCTGCAAAGGCCCGGCTGCTCCCCCTGCCGAGACAGACACACAGATACTGTCTGAAAGCACCGCAGCCGAAACGTCCGGCACACAGGAAAATTCTTCCCCTGAATACCCAGCCCTGACCCCTGAGCGGGAGAACACCCCTTCCTCCGACGCCTCCAGCGAAAACCTGCCTTATGACTCAGAAACCATCATTGAGGAGCAGAGCTTTTCCGGCATGGACCTGGGAGACTACAGGGATGTCCGTTTCACGACCAGCCTGGTTACCCGTGACGGCCAGTCTCATATCCGATACTCTCTCGTCTCAGGTGAAGAGACCGTTTATACCTTCCCTGATGCCTATGCGTCCTGGCATTTTGAAGATACCATCAATTTTATTACCTTTCATGACATCAATGGAGACGGCAAAAAAGACGTCATCACAAGCGAACAATACACTACCGGAGCCGGCAGTGAAGACGCCCGGCCCTTTTCCATGGTCCGTATTTACCTGAACCAGGGTAAGGAATTTCTCTTTGCCGAAGGTCTTTCCATCTCTATCGGCAACAGCCTGGAGGTTTCCGACGGAGATGCCTATACCGCAGAAAATGTTCTTTCCGTACTGTCCGAGCCGGTCTACTGTAACTTTGACGGGACAGACGGCTGGAGCAAAGGCGAGATAGAAAGCTTCGCCTTCCTGGTAAAGGAAGATGTCCTGACCGACGACAGAGAATCCCTTTCGCGGAAAGTCCGGTATCCTCTGCACATCGTCCGCGACGGTTCCGAACGGCAGATTAACTCCCCGGAAGAATTCCTGGAAAATTACGACCTCATTCTGAATCTGCAGGTGATCTATGATGTGGAAGGCTCTGAAACCGAAGGGCTTTTCTGGAATCAGAACGGGGTTATGCTGGGAACGGGAGCCGTATGGTTCGGGAAAACGGAAGACGGAACGGTTAAAATCACTGCAATCCCGGCAGAAGTGCAGTACTGTAATCCGCTGAATGTGGATTAAACAGCCTGAAAGGCATAAAAAATCTGCCTTTTATTTTAAATAAAAGGCAGATCTGTCTGTCAGTGGACCCGAAGGGATTCGAACCCTCGGTCTCTGCGTTGCGAACGCAGCGCTTTCCCAGCTAAGCTACGAGCCCTGAATAATTTCCGAAAAAAATGGAGGCAACGAGGCTCGAACTCGTGACCTTTCGCGTGTGAGGCGAACGCTCTCCCGGCTGAGCTATGTCTCCACGGGTATTATTGTACCACTTTTTTCGAAATTGGCAAGTATCTGTTTTACAAAATTATTCTTTTTTTTGCTCAGGATTCCCAGAAGCCCCATTTTCCGCGGTTTCCTTCGCTGCCTTCGGCTGACCATTTTTCCCCTTTGGCATAATTTGGGTACCGCACAGATCCAGCAGCTTCTCAATCAGCAGTTTTTTCACATACACATCAAAACTCAGCATGCATATGAAGGAAAAGAACTGTAAGAACTGTCTTTCCTCTTCTTCCGCCTCCTGAAAGGTATCGCCTGCTTTTTTAAACTTTTCCACCAAGTCCTTCTTCATCACCTCAACCTGTTCCCTTTCCAGGCTGAAAACTTCATTGTAAATATCCTCAAGGCTGAGCTCCGTATTTCCTTTAAAATACAGATCCGTGATAGGCTGAAGGATTGTCTGTATATCATTAATAGACATAACGCCCTTGTAATAATAGATAAAGATGAGTATGAGCACATGCTCCTTGGAGTATTTCTTCTTCACCGGCGGCGGAAGCAGATTGTTCTTCGCATAATTATTAATCATGGTCTTGGTCAGAATCTTATCTTCCTCCGGATTTCTGGTGCTGTTTTTCAGCTTGCTGTCCATCAGCGTGGTAACCTGATCCATATATAAATCAATATTGGGAATATCCTCAGGCTTGATATAATCGATTCTGTCAAGGCTTTCAAGGATACTGTTCAATAGGTCTTCTGTAGAAATGGTCATCTTCCGCTCCTGTCCTGCTCCCTTTCTAAGGGCAGCCCTGCCTGCTGCTTCCTTCTGCTACCCGGAACCAGACTTTTCCGTACATCTGATTTTTATTATATAGTATCGAAAACTACATGACAAGTCTTATCTTTATCATACAGACATTTTTCTTTACTTTAAGACTTTAGTATGTTAAAATCGCAATATATGAATGGCAGACTATTTTTCTCTGCCATATGGATCGAAACAGAATCAATGCGGAGGTAATAAAATGAACAAAAAAATAAAAACAGACGCGGTGGATCACCTTTTTGAGGCCATACTGAGTCTGGAAAGCAGGGAGGAATGCTACAGCTTCTTTGAGGATCTGTGCACTGTCAATGAACTCCTCTCCCTGTCTCAGCGTTTTGAGGTGGCGGCAATGCTGCGGGACCATAAAACCTATCTTGATATTGCCGAAAAAACGGGTGCTTCCACCGCTACCATAAGCCGTGTGAACCGCTCGTTAAATTACGGAAACGACGGCTATGAGATGGTTTTTTCACGTATGAACAAGGATTCCTGATATTATAAAATATTGGTAATTTTTTTCAAATAAGAAATGTTATAACGTAAAATTCCACTTTACATTTGACTACTCTTGTGATATTCTGACTATGTTGCAGGGCAACATAACTAATTCTTATTTATTTATGCGGAGGTATCCTAGAATGAACAAAGGTACAGTAAAGTGGTTTAACAACCAAAAGGGTTACGGTTTCATTTCTGATGAAGCAGGACAGGACGTATTCGTACACTACTCCGGATTGAACATGGATGGTTTCAAATCTCTGGATGAAGGCGCTGCTGTTGAATACGATGTTATTCAGGGAGAAAAAGGCCCTCAGGCTGTTAACGTAGTCAAATTATAAGATTTCACTGTAAATCTTGCCAAGAACCATCACAATGTGCCTTTTTTATTCAAATATATCGGTATCACAGTTCATATCGTTTTTTATTTGAGATTAAGCTGTACAGTTGTAATGGATTCCACGAATGGAGTTGCAAAACATCCATTAAAAAAGGAGCTCACGAATGGATTGATATCCTGTCGTGAAGCTCCTTTTCTTGATTATAAAGAGGCCTGCCGGACGAGTCCTTCCTATGTTTCTACAGTTCTTCCTCCGCATACGCCTGCACTTTATCGAAATCCAGTTTCCCGCCATAAAGGTTCAGGGCGCTGCCCACCGTTATGTGTATTCTGTTTCTTCCCAGCTCTTTAATGCTCCTGATATCCTCCAGGGAACGGATTCCTCCTGCATAGGTAATCGGTATCCGGTTCCATCTTCCCAGCAGAGCCACCAGCTCCTTCTCGATTCCGCACACCTTGCCTTCCACATCCACTGCATGGATCAGGAATTCGTCACAGAAGGAAGCCAGCATATCCAGCACATCCTCATTCAGTGTCACTCTGGTATATTTCTGCCAGCGATCCGTAACAATATAATAATCACCGTCTTTTTTTCTGCAGCTTAAATCGAGCACCAGCTTTTTCTTTCCCACATTTTCCAGAAGACGGTTCAGGTTTTCGTAGGAAATGGTTCCGTCACGGAATACATAGGAGGTCACAATCACATGAGACGCTCCCGCATCCAGGTATTCATAGGCATTTTCCGCAGTAATGCCGCCGCCTGCCTGAAGGCCTCCGGGATAAGCTCTGAGGGCATTCAAAACCTGCTCCTTTGAGCTTTCGTAATAAGGGCTTCCTTTTTTATTCAAAAGAATTACATGCCCGTTTTTCAGGTTTTTTTCCTGGAAAAGCCTGGCGTACCAGGCGCCGTCCTTTTCAGAAACAAAATTTTCCTGGGCACTGTCACTGATATCTGCCACGCTTCCGCCCACCAGCTGTTTTACTTTACCATTATGAACATCAATACATGGTCTGAATTCCATTTTCCTTATCTCCCTGCCTCAGGCCGCATAACAACGGCTTTTTTTACAAAATTAGGTATATTTTACACGAAATGCTCCTTTTTGACAATTCCTTTTTCCGCATAAAAAGAATTTTTCAGAACATAATAAAAAACGGACAGTTATATTGTTCGTGAGTGTGCTTTTTATTTAAGGATGCCTATCCCTGCGGATTTTGTCCCTGTGGATATACTTCCGCATGCACGCCCAAATATACAAAGAAAAAGGAGTGAGCAACATGAAAAAGCTGAACAGAATAGTTCCTGCAGCACTGATTCTGCTGATGCTTGCCAGTGTGACCGCCTGTGGAAATAAGAAAAATAATGCGGACGACATGGCAGGCAATACAACAGAATCCACCAGCACTACCGCTGCCGAAGAGACAGCAAGCCGTAACGAAACAAGCACGGCCGGTCTTGCCGGAAGTGAAACTACGAATGAAACCCATACAAACGGTACCGATACAAATGAAACCGGAACCATGAACGGAACCGATGAAACAGCCGGCATTAACGGAACCAACAACGGAACCACCGGCGGCAACAGCACCGCAGGCAAGGGTTCCGGCGTGGTAGATAACGCAGGCAATGCCATCGAGGACGTAGGCGATGCTGTAGGCAATGTAGTGGATGATGCCGGCAACATGGTTGAAAATGCTGCAGACGGTGTAGCCAACGGTGTGAAGGATATCACCAACACCAAATAATTTCTCCTGTCTTTGACCTCACCCGGGGCAAGCTGCAGACTTGCCCCTCTACATAGTTTTTTTGTTATACCCCTTTTTCAATCAAAGTCCCGTCCCTGTAAGCCGCGAGCAGCTTTTCCAGATAACAGATACTTTCCTTCAGTTCGGTGCCGATGTCCGTATCCGCAACCCTTATCCTGCTGGGCGCCGTCTCCACTATGATGGAATCCGAAAAAATATCCGATTCCTTTCGTATGGCCGATTCCGCCGATTCAAAAGGTTCATGGGCAACCAGAGTCATACCGTGGGAATTCGCCACCAGCGTATAGCCGGCAATCCCGGTTTTCCCCTGATAGGCCTTGGAGAAACCGCCATCGATGATGAGCAGCTTCCCGCCGCACTTGATAGGAGTTTCCCCCTTCTTTAATTCCACCGGCACATGGCCGTTGATGATATGGGAACTGTTTTCATCCAGGCCGAATTCCCTCAGGATGCGGTTAAGCACTTCTTCATTGTCCATCAGCCTGTAATAGCTGTTTTTAATTTCGGTATGGGTGCTCTTGTCCTCCACAAAATACCGTTCGAAGGTAGCCATTTTGTCTTTTCCGAATACCGGAGAATTGGGGCCGGTCCAGATATACCAGATGACGTCCCTGCCTTTTTCCACTTCTTCCTTATCCTGGGAATAATAGCCTTTCCTGGCGTAATGATCCAGGATATCGTACAGCGCTTTTCCGCCGTACTCTTTTCCGAATATATTCACCTTGAGGAAATTCCCCTCTTCATCCATGGGCACGCAGCCGTGGTAAAGCAGGTTGGAGTTATAGACCTTGTAAAGGCTTCCCTTGGAAAAAAGGAAACGGATATGCCGCTGGAGCTTCTCGCAATGCACAAAGGCGTGGCGCAGACGTTCCACCACCTGCTCCTCCTCCGGAGTGAGACGGTAAGGATCCTTCGGATCCACCGTGGGGAAATCCACATCCTTCATGGCATATTCCGTTCCGCCGATAGTAACCGTTTTCTTTTCATAATTTATTTTATCCAGAAGCAGCCTGTCGGCCATATCGAATTCCGGCCTTTTTTTAATCAACTGTCCCTCCAGCTTGAACTGGATGATGGCAATGGCCTTATGCATCTTCTTATCCAGCTCCAGGTCCTTCGTGTCGTAGTCCTCTCCGTATTTAATGGAAAAAACATCGCAGTCGGAATCGGCATAAGTATTCATGGCAAAGGTGGCGAGCGGAATGAGATTGATGCCGTAGCCTTCCTCCAGGATATCGAGATTGCCGTATCTGGCTGAAATGCGGATAATATTGGCGATACAGCTTGTCTGTCCGCTGGCAGCTCCCATCCACACCACGTCATGATTCCCCCACTGGATATCCACCGAATGGTACTGGCTTAAGGTATCCAGAATGATATGGGGGCCATTCCCCCTGTCATAAATGTCTCCCACAATATGCAGATGATCGATAACCAGCCTCTGGATCAGGTTGCAGAGCGCGGCAATGAATTCCGGAGCCCTTCCGATACGGATAATGGTATGGATGATCTCATTGTAATAAGCTTCCTTATCCTGTACCTCTTCCTTCTCCGTAATCAGTTCTTCAATGACATAAGAGAAATCCTTGGGCAGCGCCTTCCTCACCTTGGAACGGGTATACTTGGAAGCCACCCTCTTGGTCATCTGCACCAGCCTGTGAAGGGTAATCTTAAACCAGTCCTCCAGATTTTCCTGATTATCCTCCTCCTGCATCACCAGCTCCAGCTTCTCCATGGGATAATAGATCAGCGTGGCCAGGCTCCGCTTGTCCCTGCTGCTTAGGGTATTTCCGAACTCTTCATCTATTTTCCGTTTCACGCTGCCTGAACCATTTTTCAGTACATGGTTGAACTGCTCATATTCCCCGTGAATATCGGTCAGAAAATGTTCCGTTCCTTTAGGCAGACTCAAGATGGCCTGCAGATTGATAATTTCTGTCGCCGCATCCGCAATGGTCGGAAACTGTTTGGACAGACTCTTCAGATAGGTTAATTCCAAATCCTGCATGCTTGCATTTTCCCCTTTCCGCGCACCGTCGAAAAAAGGGAATCCTTCGATTCCCTTATTCTTATCCGAAGGCTTTATGCGCCCTCGATCACATCACTCATGTCATATAACCCCGCAGGTTTTGCTTTCAGGAATTTAGCCGCCTGTACCGCACCCTTGGCAAATACATTTTTGGAGTATGCCGTATGGGAAAAGGTTATCACCTCATCCTCTCCTGCGAAAATCACGTCATGGTCTCCTACTATTGTACCACCGCGCACCGCAGAAAGTCCAATCTCTTTTGCATCCCTTTTCTGTCTTCTGGTGCTTCTGTCATAAACATATGTATACTCGTTATTAAATTCTTCATTTATGGAATCCGCCAGAGCCAGAGCCGTGCCGCTGGGAGCGTCCACCTTCTGGTTATGATGCTTCTCCACAATTTCAATGTCAAAGCCCGCTGGAGTCAGAACGCCTGCCGCTTCCTTGAGAAGCTTGAGAAGCAGGTTGATTCCCATGGACATATTGGCGGATTTGAGCACCGCCGTTTTTCCGGCCACCGTCTTCACCCGTTCCAGCTGCTCCGGAGTAAGCCCCGTAGTGCACAGTACAACAGGCATCTGCACCGCCCCGCAATAATCCAGCAGCTTATCCGCCGCCGCAGCGGAAGAGAAATCAATGACCACATCCGCCTTCAGTGACTCATCCTTTTCCCATGCCTGCCTGTAATCTTCCAGGCTTTTGAATACCGGATAGGGATTGGTTATATGATCCGACACATCCACACCGGCAATAATTTCCGTCTCACTGTCTGAAGCCGCCAGACGGGCAATCACCTGTCCCATATGGCCGTTGCAGCCGTGCATCAATATTTTTACCATACTGTTCTCTCCTTACAGGATTCCATAATCCTTCATGGCTTTTTCCAGCTTCACTGCATTTTCCTCTTCCATCTCCGTCAGCGGACGTCTCAGAGGGCCTGCCTGAAGTCCCATCAGGTTCATAGCCTTCTTAACCGGAATGGGATTCACTTCACAGAACAATGCCTTGCATAAAGGAATGGCATCCAGCTGAAGCTTACGGCTTCCCGCCACATCTCCTGCAAAGAATCTGGCACAGATATCATGGGTCTGTCTGGGAGCCACGTTGGAAAGGACGGAAATCACACCTTTTCCGCCAAGGGACAGAAGCGGCACTATCTGATCGTCATTTCCGGAATAGAGATCCACATCATCACCCGCCATGCTCATCAGCTGGGCGATCTGGCTGATATTTCCGGTGGCGTCTTTTACACCGACAATATTGGGAACCTCCCTGCACAGCCTTACCACGGTTTCCGGCAATATATTCACACCGCCGGTCCTGCCCGGGATATTATAAAGAATCATGGGAACCTTAATGGATTCCGCCACGATTTTAAAATGCTCGAACAGCCCCTTCTGCGTCGCTTTATTATAATAAGGAGTTACAACGAGGACTCCGTCCACACCGGCTTTTTCCGCCTCCTGGGAAAGGAAAACCGCGGTTTCCGTACAGTTGGAACCTGTTCCGGCGATAACGGGAATCCTGCCCGCCGTCTTTTTAACACAATACCGGATCACATCCAGATGCTCCTCATGGGTCAGCGTGGAAGCCTCGCCTGTGGTGCCGCATACGATGATGGCATCGGTGCCTCCGGCGATCTGCGCCTCAATATGTTCCCCGAATTTTTCATAATTTACACTTCCGTCCTCATGAAAAGGGGTGATAATTGCTACTCCTGCTCCTTCAAAAATTGCCATATGCTCCTCCTTATTTTCAACGCTTTTCCCGCGCTGTCTGTTGCGGCAGCAAAGCTGCCTGATGAAATGCATAAACGAAAGCCTTCCGGCGGCGGCCTCCGGAAACTGCCATGCAGTTTCTCTGAGCTCCGTCCCTTTGCCTGCGTATTTTCCCATGGTCAAAAAAATTCTCCGGCCATCCAATTATGTAAAAATACGGAGGCAGCCGGAGATTATCTTCTCTTTATGATAGCGCCCCATCTTTTACAGATGACAGTCATACGGTTCTTCACCGCATGCCCAAGATTCAGGCACCAGGCCCCCTCCTCTTTCGGCGCTCTCCCCTTTTCCTTTTCTTCTTCTGTGCCTGTCACATCCGAAAAGGTACTCCTGAATCACGCAACCTCTATCTAAAAATAATCATAGCACGCAGTACGGTTCCTGTCAACGCACAGATGCTATGATTATTTTCCTGTTTTCTATTCAATTATGTTACGGTCTTCCCGGGCTGGAAACACCCTTTATTTCACCGTACGGATTTCAGATACATAATCAGCAAGAGCGCAGACATCATCCTCCAGGGATATTCCTGTCATTATGATATCCGTCTCCCCGTCTCTCATATCCAGCACATTTTTCAAATCCGCTATGGTAATAATATGATTATCAACAAGCCCCAGCACCTCATCCAGGATCAGCATATCGCATTCCCCCGTACTGAGGACCTTTTTGGCAAAATTCAGGCCATTTCTGATATTCTGTACCTCTTCTTCCTGCTTTTCTCTGGGAAGAGCCACAAAATCTTCGTTGGATTTTTCGAAACGGAAAAGCTTGATTCCCGGCTCCAGCCTGCGCGGATATTCATCCTCAGTCAATCCCTTGCCTTTCAGGAACTGGATGATTACCACCCTCGCCCCCTTAGCCGCCGCTATCAGCCCGCAGCCGATGGCCGCCGGCGATTTGCCGTGTCCCTTTCCTCCATAAATATAAACCTTACCTTCAGCCATACATTCGCCCCTCTACGGTATTCTGCGGCACCGGACCGCTATCGTCATTCGTTGCAGCGCCCACCCTGCAGAAATCCGGAATCAAATGCCTTCATACTGCCTGCGGGGTCTGATACTCCCGGACTTGCGCTGCTGCACATAAACTGCTGCGGAGTATTTGACCTGTTAATGATACCATAAGCATCGGATCGATGCAACTTTTATTCCTTTCGGGAAGCCTGTTCGTTACTGCTGTCCCCCTGCGGATACGCCGCAGCGTCTATTCCTCAATGAGCTCCAGCTTGCTGACAGATACCTCATAGGCAATTCTTTTTTCCAGCTGCTCTTCCCCTACTTTTTTCATATATTCACGGCTCTGGATCCTGCCCCATACTTCACAGCGCTCCCCTACATTGAATCCGCCGGCAAAACGGGCGTTGCGGCCCCAGCAGATACAGGGGATATAATCGGACTTTCCGTAAGGCCGGTTTACAGCCAGGAGCACATCGGCAATTTCCCTTCCCAAAGGCGTTTTACGGTAAACCGGTTCCTTACAGATATAGCCGTCCAGATATATCTGATTGGTTTTGGAGCTTTCCTCCAGTTCCTCCACAAATTCAATTTCCCTTGCAAACACGGATAAGATCAGTCTGTTCTTTCTCTCCTCGTGGCGGTTATAGGACCTGAACTGCCCGGATACGCACACATAAGCGCCCTTATAGTCCTCCTCCACATCAAGGAGCCTTTCGGATACCATCAGAGGAATGATGTCATAGGAGTCGCTGAGTCTGGCTACCTCCACATCCACCATGTAAAAGCCCTCTCCGAAAATCTCGTGGCTGAATGTAAAGTCACTCACGATTTTCCCCATGATGATCACCTGGTTGTTTTCAATTACCTTATCTGTCATTTTTTGTTCTCCCTTCTTGGGCTTCGATTTGACCGAAACCGCTTTTAAGAATTTTTTCCTGTCATGTATTACTATTTTATGGCAGCAAACCCGATCCTAGAACCGCCATGGGTCGCCGCAATTTCCGGAAAATCGACAGATATCGGGGGTTTTTGCAGTTTTAAGGTTGCAAGATGAAAATATCAGTGCTATACTATTTAAGTTTGATGTCAGTTGTATAATAATAAGGTAACTGTCCGAAACTTCTCCTGTAGCCCTTTGCGCGGGACAACATCGGAATAAACGGTATAGGAAGGGAATTTGAGTATGATTCAAAAAAGAGAAGATGTGAGAAATGTGGCTATTATCGCTCACGTTGACCACGGTAAAACAACTCTGGTGGATGAGCTTTTGAAGCAGAGCGGTGTTTTCAGGGAAAACCAGGATGTGGCGGAGAGGGTCATGGACTCCAATGCTATTGAGCGGGAAAGAGGTATTACCATTCTTTCCAAAAATACGGCCGTTACGTATAAAGGAACTAAGATCAATATTATTGATACCCCCGGACATGCGGATTTCGGCGGTGAAGTGGAACGTGTGCTTAAAATGGTGAACGGGGTTATTCTGGTGGTGGATGCTTTTGAAGGCCCTATGCCCCAGACAAAATTCGTGCTGCGCAAGGCTCTGGAGCTGCAGCTTTCCGTTATTGTGTGTGTGAATAAGATTGACCGTCCTGAGGCAAGGCCCATCGCTGTTGTGGATGAGGTTCTGGAGCTTTTCATGGATCTGGATGCCAATGACGAACAGCTGGACTGTCCGTTTGTGTTCGCTTCCGCCAAGACAGGAAGCGCCACTTTGAACCTCACGGTAAAGAATAAGGATATGAAGCCTCTTTTCGATACTATCCTGGATTATATTCCTGCTCCCGAAGGGGATCCTGACGCAGGGACGCAGCTGCTTGTGAGCACTATCGATTATAACGAATATGTGGGGCGTATCGGTGTAGGCAAAGTGGATAACGGCGTCATCTCCGAAGGCCAGGAGGTCGTGATTGTAAACCATCATGAACCGGAAAAGCAGAAACGGGTAAAGGTGAGCAAGCTGTATGAATTCGACGGCCTGAGCAAGGTTCCCGTCAAATCTTCTTCCATGGGATCCATTGTGGCGATTTCCGGAATTACGGATATTCATATCGGAGATACCTTATGCTCTCCTGAAAATCCGAAGCCCATTCCTTTTCAGAAGATTTCGGAGCCTACGATCGCCATGCATTTTATCGTAAATGATTCGCCTTTTGCCGGACAGGAAGGCAAATTTGTGACCAGCCGCCACCTTCGGGACAGACTGTTCCGTGAGCTGAATACGGATGTTTCCCTGCGTGTAGAGGAAACGGATACCACCGAAAGCTTCAAGGTTTCGGGCCGGGGCGAGCTTCATCTGTCCGTCCTCATCGAGAATATGCGCCGGGAAGGTTTTGAATTTGCAGTGAGCAAAGCGGAAGTTCTTTATAAGACAGACGAGCACGGCAAACGGCTGGAGCCTATGGAAACCGCTTATATCGATGTACCGGAAGCATTTTCCGGCAGTGTTATCGAAAAGCTGAGCCAGCGGAAGGGTGAGCTCGTCAACATGAGCGCTGCCAACGGCGGCTATACCCGCCTGGAATTCAACATTCCTTCCCGCGGCTTAATCGGTTACCGCGGGGAATTCCTGACGGATACCAAGGGGAACGGAATCATGAATACGGCCTTCGCGGGCTACGGCCCTTATAAGGGGGAAATCCAGTATCGTAAGCAGGGTTCCCTCATAGCCTATGAAACCGGCGAGTCCATTACCTATGGCCTGTTTAACGCCCAGGAGCGCGGAACCCTGTTCATCGGACCCGGCGAACGGGTATATGCCGGCATGGTTATCGGACAGAACGGCAGAGGAGAAGATATTGAGGTCAACGTATGCAAGAAGAAACAGCTGACCAATACCCGATCCTCCAGCGCGGATGAATCCCTCCGTCTCAGCCCTCCGAGGATTTTAAGCCTGGAGCAGGCCCTGGATTTCATAGAAACGGACGAGCTTTTGGAGGTTACCCCCAAGAACCTGCGTATCCGTAAAAAAATCCTGGATCCTACCAAGAGAAAAAGAGCGAATATAAATAGAAATTAATGCCTTGCAAGGCCGTCCTGCTTCCATTCAGCAGGACGGCCTTTTTATTTTTTCCAAGCCTGTTGACATCAGTATCTAATGCAGTTATACTTTTATTATAAACTTTTATAAGTTATTGACAAAAGCCGCATAGGAGAATATGATATGGATTCCTTAACTGCCCGACCCAACATTTTAAAACAGGCCAACCTGTCCCTGATCCGACGCGCTATCAAAGCAAAGGCCACCTCAACCAGGGCGGAAATAGCCATTGAAACCAGGATCAGCTCCACCACCGTACGTTCCCTGCTTTCCGAGATGCTGGAAAACGGGGAAATCGAAAGCATAGGCCTGGATGAATCCAGCGGAGGCCGGAAAGCGCAGAGATACCGCCTGAATCCGGAATTCTGTTACGGAGCGGCCTTCTGCCTTTTTGAGGATCATGTAGTTTTTCTGCTGGTCAATATATATGGGGAAATTGCAGAAAAAGAAGAACTGAAAATTCAGGACGGGAATGTCCGGCAGACTCTTCTCCCCTTTCTGGATGATCTAATCGAAAGAAAGGAAATCAAATCTATCGGGCTCGGAGTTCCCGGTATTGTAGAAAACGGCTGCTACTGGAAAAAGAGCAAAGAAGACGGAAACATGTATAAGTCGGACATCGGTATCTTTCTGTCAGAGAGATATCAGCTCCCCGTGATTATGGAAAACGACATAAACGCAACCGCAATCGGCTTCGGACGCTGTTACGCCAAAGAATTCCCGGAAGAAAATCCGGAGGATACCAACATGGCTTTTCTGCATTTTGAAGAACACTGTGTCAGCGCCGGTTTCATCAGCGCAGGCCGTATCATCCGGGGCTGCGGCAATTTTGCCGGCGAGCTGGGCCTTCTGCCCGTAGATGCGGACAGGCTGCTCGACGAATGTATGATGGATCCCATGGATGATGTCCAGTATGTCAACCTTATGATAAAAATCCTCAGCTGGGTATGCGGCATCCTGAACCCGGCTTACATCGCCCTGGGCGGCCCGGCCCTGCGGCCCGACTGCATCGGCGCCGTCAGCGACGGGCTCTCCGCTCTTCTGCCGGGGCACATGGCAGCGGAAATCCTGTATTCCCCGGATGTACGCCACGATTACTATGACGGCCTGGCCTCCCTTACGGCCGGACGCATATTTGAAGAAATCCAGTTTATCAGAGAATAATCCCTGCTCACAGTTCAGGCGTAACCGCCCTCCGTGGCGGGCGTGACTTTTCTTACGAGCATTTCTGCCGGCATGTACCGGCGGCCTTCCGGCCGCCGGTACATGCCCCTTACTCTCCAAAACGCAATTCCATATTCTTCTGTTATAGTGAGGTTTAGATAAAAAACATAGGCGCAGCCGTCCGTGTCCCTGCCTCCCTCCGGCGC
>ERZ791934.1211-NODE-1211-length-26862-cov-49.561943_pt1 | contig 26862 bp, 26 predicted proteins | sample MGYA00510125_ERZ791934 | MGnify/ENA primary metagenome ERZ791934 (study PRJEB30046, sample SAMN00993240) | human gut metagenome | study: EMG produced TPA metagenomics assembly of the A metagenome-wide association study of gut microbiota in type 2...
CGTAATCGTCCCCGCGACAGCGGGGGGCCTTCCTCTTTTCCCACACGCGGCTTCCTGTTCCCGCCCCGGCGGAGGCAACGACCGACCGAGCGGTTTCGCGTAGCGAAATGGAGCCGAACGGCGACAAGCGCCGGATATTCCGAAGGAGGTTTCTATGAAGGATCTTTTTGAAGGCGTGTATCTCAAGCACCAGAAAAACGGCGAGAGCATCTGTTTCATTGCCGGGCGCGCGGGGGAAACCCGGTTCGTCCAGGTGATCACCAACGGGACCGTCCGGCAGTACGACGGGGCGCAGGGCTTCTGCTTTGGGGAGGAGGGCGTGGCGGCCGAGCTGCCCGGCGTGCAGGGCGCGTTGCGCTACGGCCCGCTGTCGCCGCTCAGGACGGACATCATGGGGCCGTTCCGCTTTCTGCCGATGCAGTGCAGCCACAGCGTATACAGCATGGCGCACACGCTGGCGGGCGGGTTCACGGTGGACGGTCGATTCATCGACCTGACGGGCGGGACCGGATACATTGAGGGCGACCGGGGCAGCGCCTTTCCACGGGACTACCTGTGGGTACAGTGCAACGATTTTGCGCAGCCGTGCAGCGTGATGGCCTCTGTCGCGCATATCCCGTTCTGCGGACGCTCCTTTACAGGGTGTATCTGTGCCGTTGTGTACCGCGGCCGTGAATACCGGCTGGCCACCTACCGGGGCGTGCGCATCGTGGAGGCGTCGTCCCGCAGGCTTGTGCTGCGGCAGGGCAGGTATCTGCTGGAAGCGTCCTTCGCGGCGCGGGAGGCACATCCGCTGCGCGCGCCCCGAACAGACGGCATGACGCGGACCATCCGTGAGTGCAACCGCGCCCGGGCACGGTTCCGCTTTTGGGAGGGCGGCGGCCTTGTGTTCGACCTGTGCAGCGAAAACGCCAGTCTCGAGTGCGAGGAGGCTGTGCCGGACGGCGCAAAAAGGCGCGGCGCACTGCTGTAAAACGCCGCTTGTGGGAAAAAAGGAAGGCCCCCGCGAAAGCGGGGGCTTTTGGCCGGGAATAAAAGGTTTATCACATGGAAAGGAAAGGCCCAAAATAAAAAGAAGTCTGCTCCCGTCCCGTAAGGAGCAGACTGCATTTGGTGTGCTGCAAATTTGAAAATGGCTCAATCTCAAAGCCTTTTGCGCCTTGCGCCGGGGCCAGAGGGAAGCCGCAGCGAAAGCTTTGCCGGCCCAAAGCAGCCAGGCGGTGTATTAAGTGGAGTGAAAGCAAAACGTATTGCGCGCTTATAGCGTGAGGCTTCCGGCTTCCTTGCCGGCGATGGCGAAGGCGAACAGCGCGCCCTTGTCCACCGCAGCAAAGTAGCCGGTGCGCGCATATTGGTCTGCGTAGTTTTTTTCGATTCGGCCCAGCGCTTCCTTCAGCTGCAGCATAGCCGCAAATTCGTGCTTGCAGCTGCAGCTGCAAAAGCAGGAGCAGATAAGGCCGCTGATCGTACCGTCCCTGTATTCGAACTCAACCTCGTATGCCGTGCTGCCTTCAACGATGGCGTAGCCTTTGCTGCCGTCAAGGCTGATGTATCGGACCCGGTTCTCCGTGTAGTAGTTGTGCCCGCGCTCTGCGATGCCGGCGCTTACATTCATTCCCCAGAGGTCATCCAGACAGAATGCGGTATCATCGCTGCCGCTGACGAACGCATCGTCCTCCTTTGCCGGCGCCTTGTACCAGGTGACAACCTTACTGCCCGGCAGCGCCGCTCTGTCGAACGTGACGAAGTGGCTGCCTGCCATAAAAAAACGACCGTTGACCGCAGTGTCCGCTACTGCGATCACGCGCTTGTAGTCGGATACTTTGATTTTAAAATTATAGCTGACCTGGGTGACGCGGCCGCGCATACCTTCCAGCTTGCCGTCCACATAGACCGTATCGCCGCAATGCAGGTCAAACTGGTCGTTGTAATAGGCCAGATTCATATTGCGTTCTGCAAAGTACACCTGTACCATTGATCTGCGCGGGGCTGCTGCCGGCTCCGGCACAGCGGATTTGGACTCCATGCGCTTATTTTCGAGAAACTCTGCTGCAAAACCAATTTTGAATGCCATAGCCGCTTCCTCCTTGAGAATGGTTTTCGGTTCTTTCGGATACCATTTTACAACAGTAGGTGTCCCATAAAACGGATTTTGCAACGCCGCTCTAAGGCAACACCGCACAATTCACGGCTGAAGCCTTAAGCGTCGCCTCGCTTGCAGATTTTTCGGCAACTGTCACAAAAATGCTCGCGAATACACAAAGTATTCGCTGCGCTTTTTGTTTAACCTGCCAAAAAATCTGCCGGCGCGCTTCGACTCTTAGAATTGTGCGGTGTTGCCCTAACACAAAAACGTCATTTGGACGCCTGCAATCTCCCGTTTGCGGGAAGTGATCGCACGGTTTCGCCGGAGGCGAAACGGCGGGCGCCGGGGCAGAGGGGGAGGCCTCAGCCCAGCAGCGCGTCGTCACCGTTTTCGCTTTCATCCCCGTCTTCCTCGTCCATGGGCTGCCATGCCTGCCCGAACTTTACATCCTTGAAAAGCGCCGTCAGCCCGGTGATCTGCTTGAGGCGAAGGAGCTCGTCTTTGTCCATGCCGAGATGCTTTGCGATCCATGCGTCGGAACGGCCCAGCTCGTGAAGCTCCTTGACGATGTTGCTCATCAGGTCCACGTCGTGGCTGCCCCTTGCCCGGTTGTGGCGGATGGTGCTGGCCATCCGCTGGTCCAGCGGCTTGTCGATGACCGAAACCGGCAGCACGCCGCCTTCGCGCTCGTAGATGTCGGGATGCTCCAGCATCACCCGGTAACGGTGGAACCCGTCCACGATCACATAAATGTCCTGGCTTTTGGCGTAATAGCACACGATGGGCATGGTGTAGCCGTCCGCCCTGATGCTTTCGTACAGCAGGCGCATTTCGGGCGGGGCCACGGCGTTGGGGTTGTATGTGTTCGGCCGCACCTTTTCGATGGGTACGGGAATGACATGGTAGACCGGGCTTTTATACGCCATTTTCCATCGCCTCCACGCTTTTGTATTTCTTGCGGATGATATCAATGCGCCGCTGCTGCTGGCGCGTCAGGCCAAAGCCCATGAAGCGGCAGTTGTGGTCGTTTTTCAAAATGCAGTAGCACATCCGCTTCCAGCTGGGAATGTCCTTTGACGATTTGATGTCGTCCGTATCGTCGGGGATGGGGCCTGTGAAAATGATGCGGGACTTTTTGTCGCGGGTATAATTGGAGACGCCGTTCCGCAGGATGGGGTAGCCGTGGGCCTCCAGCTCACGGATGACGGCTTCGTCCAGCCCGCCGCCCGTTTCGTGCCAGAACTGGATGGACGTTCTGAATTTTTTGACGTAATTGTTGCGCAGGCGGGCGGGCAGTGTGTCCAGCAGGAACTGGGTGTAGGATTTCCATGTGTGCCCCTCGGGAAGCGTGATGTTCCGGTAGCCCATCGCCTTGGTGTGGCCGTAGATCGCGGCAAAATTCGCGCCCTGTACGCGCCCCACCAGCTTTGTCCAGACCTCGGGGTCGATGACGCGGTACAGGTTGAGCGAATCCTTGGAATAGTCATTGAACGGCGAGGCCACGCGCATCTGCGAAGGCTTGAGGCCGGCCATGTAGTACAGGTCGTACAAGCGGTTGTAATCGTAGCCGAACCGGTAATTGGCGTGCCATATATCGCTGGTGGACCAGTCGTACAGGGGCGACGCGCACCAGACGTCCTTGAACTGCTTGCTGATCCAGCATTCGCCCTTGTAGCCGAATTTCTTGTTTAAAAAGCCGCTGTACCGCTGCAGGGATTCGTCCGCCCGGATGCCCAGCAGACAGACGGTTTTCCGGCCGCCGTGTGAAATGCGGTACCATCTGCCGAACTGCTTGGCAAGGTCCTCCTGATGCATGCGGTAGCGGTAGGTCGATATGGGGTTGTTTTCCAGGTTGACGACGTATTCCTTTTGCGGCATTTCCCGCACCCAGGCGTCCCGGCGGGTGTCGTCCCAGGGGTACCAGTACATTTCGTAGCTGCTGAGCGCGGTGCGCGTGGCCATGGGCAGGCAGACCCAATAAGGCTCCACACGGCCCTTGATGCGCTCGAAGGTGCGTTCCACATATTCCGTCGTCACAGTGTACTGCGCTTCGAAATCCTGATGAAAAACGCCCAGCGCCTTTTGGGGGAAGCAGCGGTCCCGGTAATCCAGCACCAGATTCAGCAGCAGGCCGCTGTCCTTCCCGCCGGAGAAGGAGATATAGATATTGTCGAACTCCTCAAAAATGAATTTCAGCCGTTCCAGAAAGGCTTCGTATACGTTTTGCTTTAAATGTTGCTTGATCATAACCACCATGCTCCAAGAGTGAGAGCGCGCCGCGGGCATGCGGAACGCAGGCGCCGCTCCGGGGGGACTACATTCGACAGTCTTATACATTTAAGGACAAAAATTACCAAAATTTTCTTCTATTATACTACGTGTTCCGGATTTTGTCACCCGCTGCGGCGCCGCGCGGACAGCCGCAGCAGTGCGGGTACAGGGGACAGCGGATCGATATTTCCTATGACTTGCCGGCGGTTTGTCAATTTATCTTGAGTTGGCGTGATAAAATGAATACCCGCTTTCCGCATCAGCCCGTAGGGCGGGGCCCCGCGAAGGTTTGCGCAGCAAAGCTTTGTGGGGAGAAGGAGGAATGACGGAGCGGTATGAGAAAAGCCCAGCCGGCCGGCTGGGCTTCAGACTGTCGAAAAAGGCAAAGAAGCAAAAGAAGCGTCCGGGGAAAAAGCGGGCGGCGGCAAAGCCATGCATCTTTGCGCGGCAAAGTGCAAGCCGCGCGGCGAATGCCGCCAAAAGGGGTGGTGAGCCCCTTTTTCATTTAAAATAACCCCGCGGAAGGATGAAGGCACCCCCGATGCCTGCATCATTTGTCCGCATTGCGGATGTAAAAACACAGTCTATGGTTACGGAGAGGAGGATGATTAACCCCTGAAAATCAGATAAACAGCGGCCCTCCGCTGTCATAGACCGACTCGGCGGTGTCGTTGCCATGTCGGATGAGCCGATTAAGGGCCATAACGGTGGCAACGGCGCCATCTGTTTTTTCTGTGGACGTTTCTTTGCCCGGCTTGATGTTCCCCGCCGGGACGGTGCGGATGTAGATTTTGTCCATCATCCGGCGGAGGACGGGTGGCCGACTGCGGCGGGTGTTCTTTTACATCCGCCCTCCATGTGTGCGGCACTGTCCTGTTTCATCCGCTCGGTGAAATGCCCGACTTGCCCGTTTAAGCCTATCAGGAAACCGGGTTTGAAACAGCTGACGCTGTGCCCCTGATGCTTTTCCCGTATGGACATACCGCACGCAAAAACAGGATGCTGCAGGAGGGAAAACGGCATAAAAAGAGCGGGCAGCTTTTACGCTGTCCGCTTTGTGCTTTTATTCGGCCTTGCGCAGTTCCTTGATGGATACCGTATGATTACGCACGACCGTTTCCAGTGTCCGTACTCGGTCGCGCAGCTCGTCGATCTCACGCACGCGCTCCAGCTTTGCGGAAATATCGCCGTACTGTTCCGCGATAAGCTGCACGTTGTGCTCTTGCTTTTCAATCAACATGCGGGTATGGCGCACGTCCGTTTCCAAGGATTCAAACCGATTGTCAATAGACTCAAACCGATTGTCAATAGATTCAAAGTGCTTATCGTGTTCCTCTAACTTGTCCGAAATTTTGCCCAACATCTGCAAAATCAATTCTTCGTTGTTCATCCGCTCCACCTTCCTGTGCTGCTATTATACCCCATCAGAGCGGGGGTTACAATTGGGCATTATGCCGATTTACGATGGTACTTGTGTGCTGCCCTGAGTGCCGATTATTCACCCTTGTCCCGCATCCGGGCAAAAGTGTGTTATTGCAAAAACAAAACCGCCCGGGAAGGGCTTTCCCAAGCGGTTTCAGAGACTGAGTTGGCGTGATAAAATGGATACCCGCTTTTCTCCTCAGCCCGTAGGGCGGGGCCCCTGCGAAGGTTTGCGCAGCAAAGCTTTGTGGGGAAAAGGAGGAATGACGGAGCGGTATGAGAAAAGCCCAGCCGGCTGGCTGGGCTTTTTGAGGGGAGCATAGTCCATTCCGACGTGGGAAGCGTTGACAAAAAAGATACCCTCAATGCGAACACTGAACCTGACTATAGTAGGATAGCAACGAAACTTATCATATCATAGAATACCAGCAATAGCCATCTTAAATCCAGCAAGTGCCTGTTCATAGCTCTGCGCATTTTTTCCAACTTTCTGAGGATCATAGTCGCATATGTTAATAATACCTGAATAGTATTTAACGATCTTGCCGAGATTATTTTGCAAGAAAGTCATAGGCGGTTGCACCCAAGCAATTTCGTTATGTCCATTTACTGTCTTATTAACCATAAGAGCTTGCATACCATACACTAACGGCATAATGTACCCTTCAGGACTCAATATATCAATATCATTGCCGGAGAACGGTGTTTTCTTTTCCTTGCGCGTTTCATTTAATTTTTTTACGGCAGTAATACGACCGTATTTTCCATCTGCTGAATTGTACAAAGCAGGGAAGTTTTCATAAATATAGTCATAGAGTTCAGGCAATTCTACCGCAATTTGGAATGCCGAATTAACTTCCGTGTTTTTTAATTCTCGCTTATAGTCAGCACTTGTTTTGATGGTAACATCAGGAGACGCCATCAATTTCTCAAACTGTTTGAGACAACTCCCTTTTGCGCTGTAGATTTTATTCGCTGCAATTGGTTCAATAATTTTTCCAGTTTCATCTTTAACCTGAGTAATAAGAGCAAGAGGAATCCAAGCAAGCGCAATAAGATCTTGCGCTTTAATGTCGCCACCATCGTTCGTTTTCCATTCAATTCTGCTGCACAGAGCAGGATTTCGTTTTTCCATGAGTGACTTGAGTCCGTCAAAAAATCCTTTCTGGTTAGCTTTCGCAGAAATGTTGAGCTCAACATTATTATTTCTCGCTTCACAAATTTCCAACAAGTCATTCTTAAATGCTTCTACACAAGCAAAGTCTCCTGCATCGCGAGGGACAAGCAACTCAACAGGCACATAAAAGCTCAAATTTCCAATTGAAGAGTCTTTCCTTAATTCGTCTAAATATATATCAATAACACTTCTATTTTCATGCCAAAGTTCCTTAAAGCGATCCCATGTTTTCTCTCCCTTAGGAAAAGGTTTCCCAGCGTAAAGCATAGACTGTTTCAAGATATAGAGGCCAATTGCAAGCGTGTTATGGCCACCATCTAAAATTCCTTCAATCTCAAAATTATCAGGCATTATCTTTATCCTACTGCGCTCAAGTCGTTCATACTGGGAAGACGCAAGCAAAATTCCTTTGGTCTTAAACGGAAACAGGTTGCAGTCACTTTCGATAGATTCTTGGATTGAGGTAGTCACCGGACCCGTTTTAGAAGAACGAGGATTTGCTTTTAAATCCAGAATATCAATGACAGGAATCAAATACTTAGCCTTCATAAAGCCTGTAACCTTAGTAATTTGGCCTACTGTCTGTTCTACTGAGAAGTCGAATTTAATAATTACGCTTTTGTCTTTTTTTAACATGTTTATCTCCTTTCACTTTGTGGAGGCTCTGGAAACAAAAACGGACCAACAGTAGTTGGTCCGTGAAAATACTATAAAGATAAGCTTTATATTTCCAGAACCTATCCAGGTGCATGTTATAACTTCCGCTCACTATCCAGTGTGCATTATTATGATATCAATGCATTTATGTTTTGTCAAGCATTAAAGTCATTAATTGTAAAAAATTAATATACAGCGCCACACTTGTCCACTGTGGACAAAAACACACGGCAAACTGCAATATAAAAGCTTCGATGAGCAAGGTACAAAGCACCTTGCTCATCAGGTTCTGTTTTGACATCACAGCCACACCCTTACGGCAAAGACGCCTTTGAAAAAGTAGGTGTTTGCGGAATGTTCATCTGGGAAGCGTTGGCAAAATAGATGCCCGCTTGAGCGCGAACACTAAATCATAGTAAAAAGAAAAGCCTCGAACGCGACTTACGCGTCGAGGCTTTCGACTGGTGCCGGTGGTGGGACTTGAACCCACACGGTGTTGCCACCAACGGATTTTGAGTCGTACTTTTGAAAGGGCAAACAAGGTTGAAATACGTCCTTATAGACCTTTCAAAGTACGTATAAAAGCGCATTGTGCCGCGCTTTTTCCACGTTGGTCTGTCAAATCCATAGCAGCATCCAACAACCTAAAGGCATGGTTTGATTTTAACCATTATAACGCATTTTGAAGCAAAATAACAGACGCATTTACCACTTTCGGTTGACAAATTTTAATAGTTTAAAAATGGGGGAAGTGTATGGTCTCATGAGAATATTTTTAAAATATTCCCCTCCCGAACCCACCCCCAAACAAGCCCGTAAAAAGATACAGGCGGAAAAGAGAATACAGAAAAATCAAGTGCAGTTCAAGTTTTGGACTGCACTTTTTGTATATACAGAGAAATTAAAAGAAGGAGATGGAACGAGTGAAGCCATATGTAACGGAAGAACAAGTCAGAGCGGCCAAAGAGGTGAATACGCTGGCCTTTTTGCTGCGCCACCAGCCTGAACGGTTCAAACGTGTAGGGCGTACGGAGTATGCGCACTGCGGTCATGACAGCTTGAAGGTGAGCGTCAATGGGAAATGGAATTGGCACAGCAGGGGCGTGGGAGGAACAACGGCGGTGCAGTACCTCATAAAAGTAGAGGGGTATGACTTTGTTCGTGCGGTGCAGATCGTCTGCGCGGATGCGCCTTTCCTTTCTTCTCCGCCTGTAACTGAGGAAAAGAACAGCGGCTTTGCATTACCGCCGCGCGGCGATAGTTTCAAAGCATATCAATATCTGGCGGGGCGCGGCGTCTGCGATGAAGTCCTTGCGTTCTGCTTTCATACAGGTCGCGTCTATGGCACAAACCGCAAGACAGCAGAACGGGAATACACAAACTGTGTTTTTGTGGGCTTTGATGAATCGGGAAATCCGGCCCATGCGGGGCTGCGGGGAACACAGGGATTTTTTCGCGGGAATGTAACAGGCAGCGACAAACGCCATCCGTTCTGCATTCCGGCAGAAGAAGGGGCAAGTACGCTTGCGCTGTATGAATCCCCGATCGACGCAATGTCAGATGCGTCTTTGCGCATCCGGCGCGGAGCAGCCTGGCGGGAGCAGCACTATCTTTCTCTGGACGGCCTTTCGATGCTGCCCATTGAGATCTTTTTGAAATCGCATCCCGGCGTGACACAGCTCAGGATATGTACGGACAACGATAAAGCGGGACGGGAACATGCCGCCCGGTTGGAAGAAGAATATGCCGCGCGGGGATATTGGGTGGAAAGCTGTATCCCGCATGGCGCGAAGGACTATAACGAGCTTCTGCAAAAGGAGCTGGCGCGGGAAAGGGGGACGGAGCGGTGAATGTTTTGAATTGGCTGCTGGTTGCGGCCGGCCTGTTTATGGCCTTCATAGGATATGCCTGCATCGTTGTGGGAGCAAGAAGTGAAAGAGATGACTGGGAGGAACGGAAATGAAAACCATTGCAATTTCAAACCAAAAGGGCGGCGTGGGAAAAACAACAACAGCGGTATCCCTCAACGTGGCGCTGGCCCGGCAGGGCAAGCGTGTGCTGCTGATCGACGCGGATTCCCAGGCGGACGCCACAAAATATCTCGGCGTGGAAAATCCGGACGAATTACAAAATACTTTGTCCACGGCTATGCACTGCATCATCAATGATCTACCATATAAAACAGGTGAATACATACAGAGCCATCCGGAAGGGCTTGACTTCGTTCCCTCCAGCATCGACCTGTCCAGCGTAGAAGTGGAACTCGTGAACGCGATGAGCCGGGAACGCATTCTGAAAACCTTTTTGGATGATGTTCGTGGAAAGTATGACTATGTGTTGATCGACTGCCCGCCGTCGCTGGGCATGATGCCCATCAATGCGTTATCGGCAGCCGACAGCGTACTGATCCCGGTGCAGGCACAATACTTTTCCATGCGCGGCCTGCTTCAGCTCATACGCACCATCGACAAGGTGCAGCGGCGGCAAAACCCGCGTCTGAAAATAGAGGGCATCGTTTTGACTTTGGTAGACAACCGCACGAATCTTTCCCGTGATGTGAGTGCTATGCTGCGCGACGCATACGGAGCGAATGTGCATATTTTTAAGACAGAGATTCCCATGTGCGTCCGGGCGGCGGAAAGCCCATCCTTTGGAAAAAGCATTTTTGACTACGACCCCAGGGGCAAGGCAACGCTGGCCTACGAACAGCTTGCAAGGGAGGTGCTGACGCTTGGCCGCAAGAAAGAGCTTGGGCGGGGCGGGTTTGCCCCCACTCGCTGACCTGTTCAGCACCAGCGAGGAACGGGCGCTGGAGGCACAGACGCAGGAACGTGTTATGATGCTTCCGGTCTCGGAGCTGCACGATTTTCCGGGGCATCCGTTTCAGGTACGGGATGATGAAGAAATGGAGAAGCTGGCGGAGAGTATCACGCAGCACGGCGTATTGATGCCGGGGCTTGTGCGCCCGCGCGCAGCGGGGGGCTATGAGATCGTGGCGGGACACCGCCGCAAGTTTGCCAGCATGAAAGCGGGAGTCCGGGAAATGCCCGTTATTGTCCGGAATATGGATGATGATACCGCCGTTATTCTGATGGTAGACAGCAATGTACAGCGTGAAAATGTGCTGCCCAGTGAGAAGGCAAGGGCGTATAAGATGAAGCTGGATGCTATCAAACGGAGAGCCGGGAGACCGAGTAAAGGAAATTCTGGTCAACTTGACCAGAATTTTTTAAATTTTTTAAATCCCTATTCAGTAGAAAAAATCGCACAAGATGCAGGAGAAAGCACAAAACAAGTTCAACGATATATCCGTTTAAATGAACTCATTCCAGAACTGCTTGAAATGGTGGATGGCAACGAGATAAAATTCAATCCCGCCTATGAGCTTGCATTTTTAAGACCGGAGGAACAAGCTGTACTTTATGACATTTTACAGGCGGAGGAAGTAACCCCATCACTTTCACAGGCACAGCGGCTCAAGCGTGCCAGCCAGGAGGGGCGATTGTCTGAACAGGACATTGCTGCGATTATGCGGGAGGAAAAGGCGCAGACCAGAGATACAGGGAAAGTAACGCTCCCGGCAAAAGAAATCGAGCAATTCTTTCCGAAAAGCTATACGCCCGAACAGAAAAAGAAGATTATCGTAAAGCTTCTGGCAAGCTGGGCGCGCCAGCGTGGAGAGCAGGTGCGATAATTTCTCTTTTGGTTATTGCTGCATCATGGTATAATAACCTCAAAGCCGTCGCTTGCGCGGCTGCGCGTGTGCATGGCACACGCCCCTGTGCTGGCGCACAGGGCTTTGAGAACATTGTACCATGCAAAACCGCAGCACGTGCGGTTTTGTTGAGGCCGCCTGTGGCGGCGTCATGGTATAATATAGGTGTTTCCCAGAATGTTGCATGAAAGAATGGTGACGGTGATGACGCGGAAGGAAGAAATTTTGTATATGCAAACGCGGCTCCTGCGTTTGGCTGCAAGCCACTGGAGCCATTCAGATGATGAAATACAATCGATTTTTGTAAAATACGGTGTGTATGAATATATAGAGGATGGATACGAGCTGTTTCATTTGGAGGGCGACGAAGCGGTGTTGCAGGAAATTGCAGAGATGCTGAAAAGAAAAGGTGTGGATTTGAAATGATCTTACATTCCGGCATAATACTTTATCATGGGAGCTATGTGACAGTTGAAAAACCAGAGCTGGAGAAGTGTTATCCATATAAAGATTTTGGGCGTGGCTTCTATTTAACGACATCACAGGAGCAGGCGGTATCGTTTGTCCGCAGTTCCGTTGCAAAAGCAGCAGGCCGGGGAGATGTGCAGCCGAATACAAAATGGGGGTTTGTGTCCAAGTATATATTTCAGGCAGATATCAATATTAAAATTCATGAATTCCCAAATGCGGATGCAGCCTGGCTGCATTGTGTTGCTTCGCACCGCCGTCCCACGTTATCTGTTGACTGGGCGGCTGAGTGGCAGGATTACGACATTTTGGCCGGGAAGGTGGCCAATGACAGAACGAACCCGACGATTACAGCATATTTGGCAGGGTTGTTTGGAGAAGTCGGCTCGATGCGTGCGGACGAACAATGTGTGTCGATGCTCATGCCGGAAAATCTGGAAAATCAAATCTGTCTGCGGACACCTGCCGCGTTGGCGTGCATTTCTTTTGAGGGGAGCGAAAAAGTAGTATGCAGATAAAGAAAGATATTCCATCGGCGGTAGAAGCAGCAATGGAGCTTACTGCGGTAATGGCCGTAAGTCAAATTGCGCAACAGGAAAAGAAGCCCGAAACAGAAGTGCTGAAAAGCTTTATGAATTCAAACACAGCGAAAATGCTTTTCGATGACGAAACGAAGCTCTGGCACAACGGTCCTGCATATGTTGCATATGAATATCTGAAAGAATGCGAAAAAAGAAAAATCAGCTGAAGTGCATTATCCTGTAGGGATGTATTTCATTCATCAAAAGGGCCGAAAGGCCCTTTTTCTATTGGCCTGAAACGAGGAGTGAAGCGAATTTGAAAGTTTTGATCGTAGAGCCGGGGTATTCGCCCTATGAGGCGGATCTGGAGAATACACCCGCGGCCCTTACGGCGGTTTTGGAGTCGGAACAGTATACCGCAGCGTTCCCCTTTGACAATACGGTGATTGCCGCCGTGTACGGAGGGGATGCGGAAAAGCCGTACAACCGGACGCTGGGCAGCATCGGCCTTGTACAGGGGCGCTTCATCGTGTGCGGCAGCAGAAGGGGCCGGTTTGTGGGGCTGACGCGGGAGCAGGCGCAGCGGTATTCGCGGCGTCTGCACTTTCCGGAAAAGTTTGAAGAAAGGGACGGGCGGCTGTATTCGCTGCCCTGTGCCCCGAAAATAAAACCAAAGGACGAGCGGCTGGGGAATTCCGGCCGCTTTTCCTTTTTTGAAAGGTAAAGGAAAATGGAACAGGAAGAATACATCGTGGACGGGCACAGGGTGACGCACTGCGTGCATCTTGGCGACAAGGAAATATTCCTTGCGGTGCAGCAGGATGCGCCGCTCCCGTTCTATGTCGGGTACATGGAAGTGAGCTATGAGCTGGGCCTTGCCCGGTTCAGCGGAATAGAGGGCACAACGGAATATACAGAGGCCTGGGAGCTGTTCATCCAGCGCCTGCAAAAGCAAATCGAACAGGTTCGTGCGCAGCGTTCGGAACACCATGCGCCGCAGCAGCTCCTGACGGAGGCCGACTGCATCCGGGACAGCCGCGCGGGTGATTACGAGGGCAAGGTGCTTGTAATGCGCCCCGGTGTTCTACGCCCGGAATACTGGAACGCGGCCCATCAGCTGTATTTTGCCGTGGGCGGCAACGGCGCGCGTGCCAGCGGCCACTGCACAAAGGTGTTCTGCATCAACATATATACCGGGGAGCATACATATATCCGCCGCACGGACGTAATGGGGGCCATCGAGCCGGACCGTCTGCCCGGTTGGGCAAAGGAAAAGGCCGCCGCGCTGCAGCAGGACTACCAGCGTGAAAAAGCCGCTGAAAAACAGCGGCTGGAGAAATTTTTGACAGCACGCAGGGAAAAAGAAACAAGCGAAAACCTGCGCCGCCCACGTGCGGCGCAGACACGCGGAGAAAGAGAAGCACGCTGAAAAGAATCAGAATTTTTGTTTTCGGAAACGATGTGTTTTTCGGGGAATCAGAAGAAGGTATAATCCATTAAAATCTCAGCTATTTCTTTTTGAAAAAATAAAACCTTAGAGAAGAAGTATACAAAAAACCATTTCACTGGTGCATGCTGTAAAAAATAAAAACACCGTGATGGAGGGCACCATCACGGCATCTTTATGGATTTTGTTTGCTCATCATGCTGCAGAGAAGGCTCGGCTCAGCAAAATCCTATTTTATCGTGTTAGGTCACTATCCGGGCTTCTCATGATCCGATTTGAAAAATCGGCCCTGTCATTTCTGTGGCATGCATACTACTTACGCAGTTTCCGTTCTGCGGTTGTGGCACAGTATGACCTAAACGGGCACGGCTGAAATGCCGGCTCCTAAGACCCAAATTTAGATACGAGTACCAAAGGAATCAGGTGCCTAAACGCCTTACGCATATAGGAACACCCCCTTATATTCTTCACTCAGAAAAGAGGAAGAAGCCCTGCAGAGCTTGAAAAAAGTATAGCATTTTATATCTTTAAAATCAATAATAAATTTGAAATAGGAGGATATGGTAATGGAACTGGAAATCCAAACGATGCAGCCGGGGGAACGGCTGTACGCATACAGGCAGAGCACGCAGCTTGAGGGCCAGACAGGCGGCGTCGGATATCTGCGGGGAGACTTTGGCAGGAGCGGCCGGGAATTTTTCACCACCTGGGAGGACGGACCCGGCCGATACAAAACCGGTGTGTTCAGACAGGAGTTCGACCGGGTGGTCAATACCCTGCGGCAGCCCGGCGGCCTGTTTTCCGGCAGAAGTGAAATGGCACGCTTCTGCCAGGACCATGCAGACGCAGGCTTTGACGGAAACTATTGCAGGGAATATGGATTCCGGATCAACACACAGCAGTACAGCTATCTGCTGCGCTGCCATACCGATCCGGGCGACTACAACTTCTATTTGTTTGCGTATGTGGCGGAGCATCTGGACTGGCACATGGAGAACGCGAAGCGCGGCATCCGCTTCATCACGCCGGACTACAAAGAGCTGTTCCGAATCCCGGACGGCGATAAAATTCGGATCACATGGAGCGACGGGGAACGGGTCGAGCGTACCTGCAGATGTATCGACGACTGCCATCTGGAACTGGGCTGGGGCATGGACGGCATCCGGCACATCTGCCAGCTTGCGGAGCAGCTCCAGCAAAACGGCGGCACGGTCATCCCGCTGCGCTCGTCCCTGCCGGAGCAGTGCTACGGTATTCTGCCCAGCACGGGCGGGATCATCCTTGTCAAAAAAGGAGAAACAGGCTTTTTCAAAACCGATATTCCAGACATGGGACGGGAGGAAAACCGCGCGTTTGTTTTGGAGACAAACGAAAAGCTGGGCGTGAGCCGCGCCCAGGCCGCGGCGATGTTGGCAGGCTCGATGTTCGGCTGGCAGACACAGGCCGCGGACCCGTGCAGCTATGACGAACAGGGGCGCATGACAGCCCCGAAGCAGAGGTCCCAAAAAGAACGGGGCGAAGCCCGGTAAAAAACGAAAACAGGAGATGAGCGGCGATGCCGGTGAACAGGCAGACCGTCCGGGAGCTGTCCCGGACAACGCTGTACAACATTACGAGCAGCGGGCAGGCGTGGCGGGCGTTCCTGGACGCCGCGGCGCGGCTGTACAAATACAGCTTTCCGGAGCAGGTACTGATCTACGCGCAGGAGCCGGAGGCCACGGCGTGCGCGGCGAAAGAGGTGTGGTATACGCGGATGAAGCGGAGCCTGCGCCCGGACGCGCAGGCCATCGCGCTGCCGGACCCGCACAGCCATTTCGGGCGGCTCAAATATGTATTTGACGTCAGGGAAACGCAGCCGCTGCCGGGCGCGCCGGAGTTCCGGCAATGGAGCCTGCCGTTTGAAGCGCTGGAGCGTGTGACGGACAGGCTGGGACAGGAATATGGGATTTCCCGGGAACCCGTGGTGGCGGACCGCGTTTACGCGCTTGTGATGAACGCGTCGCAGGAGCTGTATCCGATGCAGCTGGCGGCGATGCTGCGTGCGGCGGACGCAGAAGGCCGATGGTCCGGGCAGGACGACGCCGCGCTGGCCCGGCAGTTCCAGCAGCTCGTGGCAGACAGCGCGGCATACATGGCGGGCGTCCGTGTTGGCGTTGGAGCGGGCGCGGTCACGGCGGACGCGCTGGAAAGCATCACGCGCTTCAACAGCCCCGGACTGGCCGCACTCGCGGGCACTTATGCCAGCCGCCTGGCTGCGTCGGTGCTGCGGGATATCGAACGCGTGGCCAGGGAAAACGGCAGGCTTGCAATTCCGGCCCGCAGCGTGCAGAATGAAGGCAGAGAGGAATTTTCACATGCGGCTGAAGCCGCAAAGGAGGTAAAAGACAATGACATACACGACACAGAACGGCGTGCGCTATCCGGACCTGATGCTGGAAGAACCGGAGGCAGCACCGGGCAAATACGGCCTGCTGCGCCTCCGATACCTGGAGAAAAGCGACCCCGGCCAGTTGAACAGCCTGCTGCTGGAGGGCGCGCTGAACAGCCATCTGGCGCAGATCGACCGTCAGGTGCGCGGGCAGGTGGAGCAGACGCTGGAGCGTCTGGTACAGCGCACAAGGCTGCCGGACAAACAGACGGACCCGCTTGGCTGGGCCGGGACGATGAACAGCCTGCGCCAGCAGGCGGAGGAAACGGCGATGGAGCTGATCTACTGCAGCTGAGCCTGTTCCCGGCAGAAGAAGAGATACAGGAAACAGGGCGTTCCGGCACGGAGCGTCCTGTTTCTTTGTCTCCGGATGAAATAGACGATATCCTGCGCTGTGACAGAGAATACAAAAAAGGCTGCAAAAAAGAGGATATCGAAGCCTTTTTCAGCACCACCATGGATATGCAGGAGCGCAAAGCCTTTCTGGCGGACGCCATGGGACATACATATACAGAGCTGTTCATCGGAAACCACCGTTACGGATACTGCAACCGGGGCAACGGCACGGTGGAATTCTGGCGCGGCGGTTATCTGTCCGCGCGCGCGAAAACAACGCTCACGCTTTTGGAAGCGGCGGAGCGCGCGGCGCAGCTCATTGAACAGGGAACATACCGGCGCGAAGCCCCGCCCGCCGCGTTTCCCATCGTGGAGGACGCGAGGGAGGAGCATGCGGATGGAACGGCGGCACAGGCCGGGTTCAGCGAAGCTGAGATCAACGCGGTGCTCTGCCATGGCTCCGGTTTTTCGAAGGGGAAATTCCGCATTGCCGAATGGTATGAGGGACGGCACACGGAAAAGGAGACCGCGGATTTTTTGAAGCACGAATACGGCATCGGGGGGATGACATGGACATTTCCGGACGGCACACACGGCAGTGTGGACTACAACATGTACGGCAGGCCGGGCATTTCCGTGATACGCGGTACGGGCATGGACGCACCGTACCAGCTTTTGAAATGGCCGGAGGCGGCCCGGCGCATCGGCCAACTTGTGGAAAACGGCCTGTACCTGACGGACGAGGAACAGCAGCAGTATCCGGAGTGGAAGCGGGAAAAACATGCACAGGCGCCGAAAACCACGCGGCGGGATGCTGCCCGCGAGCCGCCCGCCCCGCAGCGCCCCTGTGCCGTGGACGACGCCGTATACCTGGAGGACGGCAAGGCGTTCCGCATCGTGGAGATCAGCGGGGACGGCGTCCGTCTGGAGGACGCGGATTTTCCGCTGCTCATGCGGAAGGAAAGCATGGAAAGCCGTGTGATGGGAAACTGTCACGCACGGTTTGGAGCGGGGGAAAATCTGGAGGAACGGATATGCAGCCTGCGGCTGCATATCCTGTCCAAAGGATTACCTATCGCTATCCTACACGATGGCAGCGGCGGCGATGGAGGCCAAACGCCTGGGGCTGTGCAGCAAAAGCCTGGTCGTTGTGCCAAACCACCTGACGGAGCAATGGGGCGCGGAATGGCTCCAGCTGTATCCCGGCGCGAATATTCTTGTGGCCACAAAAGTGGATTTTGAGACCGCGAACCGGAAAAAATTCTGCGGACGCATTGCCACGGGCGACTACGACGCGGTGATCATCGGGCATTCACAGCTTGAGAAGATCCCGCTGTCGGCGGAGCGGCAGGCGGCCATGCTCCAGCGCCAGATCGACGAGATCACCACGCAGCTTGGCCTTATGGACAGGGATACGCCGCGCTTTACGGTCAAGCAGATGGAACGGACGCGCAAGGGGCTGGAAACACGGCTGGAGCGTCTCCACGACGACAGCCGCAAGGATGCTGTTGTGACCTTTGAAGAATTGGGCATTGACCGCCTTTTCATTGACGAGGCGCACAGCTTTAAGAACCTTTTTTTGTACACAAAGCTGAGAAATGTAGCGGGTATTGCGCAGACGGAAGCGAAAAAATCCAGCGACCTGTTTGCCAAATGCCAATATCTTGACGAGTTGACGGGCGGGCGCGGCGTGGTGTTTGCCACAGGTACGCCGATCTCCAACAGCATGGCGGAATTGTATACGATGATGCGGTATCTGCAATACGGCATGCTGCAGGAACGGGGCCTGACGCTGTTCGACGAATGGGCGTCCACGTTCGGGGAAGTGACCACGGCGGTGGAGCTGAAGCCGGAGGGGACGGGATACCGGATGCGCACGCGGTTTTCACGGTTCTACAATCTGCCGGAGCTGATGGCGCTGTGGCGCGAGGCGGCGGATATCCAGACAGCGGATATGCTGAATTTGCCTGTGCCGGAGGTGGAGCGGAAAAATGTTGTGGTGAAGCCCACAGACATCCAGCGGGAAATGGTGGCTGAACTGGGCGAGCGCGCCGAGGCGGTGCGGAACGGAAACGTAGACCCCAGCGAGGACAATATGCTGAAAATTACAAACGATGGCCGCAAGCTGGCGCTGGACCAGCGGCTCATCGATCCGCTTCTGCCGGATGAGGAGGGCAGCAAGGTCAATGCCTCTGTGGAGGAGGTGTTCCGGCTCTGGCAGGAATTTGCATCCGCCAAAGGAACACAGCTTGTATTCTGCGACCTGTCCACGCCAAAGGCTGAGAAGAAGATCAAATGCATGACGGACGGTGTGACGGCGGTACAGGCGGCAGCGTTCAGCGTGTATGCCGATGTGCGGGACAAGCTGATCGGACACGGCGTGCCGCCCGGCGAGATCGCGTTCATCCATGACGCGGACAACGAAAAGAAAAAGGCGGAGCTGTTCGCAAAGGTGCGCTCGGGTAAGGTGCGCATCCTGCTGGGCAGCACGCAGAAAATGGGAGCGGGCACGAATGTTCAGACGCTGCTTGCAGCGGAGCATCATCTGGATGTGCCGTGGCGGCCAAGCGACATAGAGCAGCGGGAGGGCAGGGCCATCCGGCAGGGAAACACCAACAAAAAAGTGTTCATCCACCGCTATGTGACGGAAGGGACATTTGACGCTTATTCGTGGCAGCTCATTGAGACAAAGCAGCGGTTCATATCCCAGGTGATGAGCGGTAAAGCGCCGTCCCGTTCCTGCGAGGACCTGGATGAAGCAGTGCTGTCCTATGGTGAGATCAAGGCGCTGTCCACAGGCAATCCGCATATTTTGGAGAAAGTACAGCTTGAAACGGACGTGACAAAGCTGCGGCTTTTGAAATCAAGCCATGTGTCCCAGCGGTACAGGCTGGAGGATATGCTGCTGCTGCAATATCCGCAGCAGCTTTTGGAGCGGCGGCAGAAGATCGGGGCCATTGAAAAGGACATCCCCCGGCGCGACGCGAACACACCGGAGGACAGGGAGCTGTTTTCCATGACGGTCATGGGCCGGGAGTACACGGACAAGGCCTCGGCGGGCGCTGAGCTGCTGGCTTTGTGCCAGACGGTGGTGCAGCGCGGCGAAGCGATGGAAATAGGCTCATACCGCGGGTTCGCGATGCGGCTTGAATACCGTGCGATGGAACAGGCGTTTGTCGTGGGCCTGCGCGGCGCGGCGGTGTATTTCGCGGAGCTGGGCACGGATGTACAGGGCAATCTTGCCCGTATCAACAATGCGCTGAACGGGATGGAAGCCCATTTGAAAAAGCTGACGCAGGAGATATCGGAGATCGAAAAGCAGCAGGAAAATACCCGTCAGGAGCTGGAGAAGCCGTTTGCACAGGAGCAGGAGCTGGCTGAAAAGGAAGCGCGGCTCTCGGCGGTGAATGCGCTGCTGAACATTGACGGGAAGAACAGCATCCCGGATTTGATGGACGATACGCTGGATATTGAGCAGCCGCAGCGGGCGGCGAAGGACTATGAGAGATAACGGAGGGAGCTTTATGAACAATACGGAACGGTTGATCGGAAAAATGAATGATGAGCTGGCGGCTTTTGTGGCCGGGCTGGAACGGCTGCCCGTGCAGGACGTGATCGAAAAGGCGGGTGAGATCGCGGTGAAAACAGATATGGCGCTGCTGGTGGAAGAAGCGTTCCTTGGCCCAAAGGAAACAAAGGCGCTTTTGGCCATGCACACGCCTCTGGAATATCTGTATCAGGAGTATCTGCGAAAAGACACTGGCCTTTCCAATGTCCTGATCGACCATATGCAGGACGCGGCGGCAGAGGAAGCCGGACGGCAGCGAAAAAGAAACCGGGAAAGAATTGCGGGCGAAGCCCGATAAAAAATGGAGGATACGGAAAATGACAAAACAGCAGATGAGAGTGATCGCGCAGGCGGAGCATGAGATGTTTTGCCTGCGGGACCTTTTGGAGGGCAGTGTGCCCGCAAAGGTGATGAGCAGGGCGTATGAATATGTCATCAAGCAGGACCTGCTTTCCGTTTTACGGGAAACGCCGCTTACCCATCAGCAGCTTTCTGTTTTGACGCCGCAGCGCAGGCCGCTGGATTTCCTTTACCGCCTGTGGCTGAAAACAGAATATTCGCACATCGACGCGCTGCGCCGGGCTGTGCGTCGCGAGACGCGGCGCATCTATCTCAAGCGCCAGACCGAGGCGTTCCGAAAAGAGCATCCGATGGGATGAAAAAAGTGGAGGACAGGAAGAAAGTGCATTTGTACATACACGCCAATGACGCCGACAGGCTTCGCATTGTGGTTTTTTCGCATTTGTGGTATATTTTTGTATATACAGGGGGCGAGAATATGGATTTATCCTACCGTGCACAGATCATGAGCAAGGATGTTGCAGTAGCGACCGTCGCGGGCAATGCGGTTACACCTGTGCGTGAAGATCTGCTCCCTTTGTTTTTTAAGCGCAGTTCATCCTTTGAAGATTGGCTGCGCACACGCGCCATTGATATTCACCGGACAAATTCGCGTTTGCTTAAAAAGGCTCTGCGGTTGGCGGAACGGGATGAAACAGAGCTTGTTCTGTCCGTCTATGCCGCGACAATCACGGATACCTATTGGGTAAAGCCGGAGGGCAGCAGTCTTGCCTACTCTGATGTAAAGTTCACTGAAAACTATTTTGACGATGTTGCGTTGACAGGCGGCGGAGTTTCAGAGATTGCCCTGTTGTACCGCAATTCTGAGGACAAGGCGTCGATGGCACATACGCCGGAGCTGACGAATACCGGAAGCTTTGAAAAGTGCTGGCGTTTGATCGGCGGAGAATGGTGGATGTACAAACGCGCCGACCGCCTTGCGCTGTTTTCCGAGTTGTTCGTCTACGAGCTGGGCACGGCGCTGGGATTTCCAATGGCATATTACGAGCGTGTAGACGGATCTACCATACGTTCGCGGGACTTTACCGGAGGTGTCGGTGTGAATTTTGAGCCTGCGGCTTCTATTGTCGGCGACGATGATGACTACGGTGTGAGCTATGCCGCGTTCCGCAAGCTTGGAACAGAGTTTTCCGACGCCTATCTGGAGATCATTTTTCTGGATGCGGTTTGTGAGAACGTGGACAGACATACCAACAACTATGGCGTGCTGCGGGATGTGGTCAGCGGCAAAATATTGTCTCTCGCCCCGAACTACGACAACAACCTTGCGCTCGTGTCACGCGGATATCCGAACCGGGCGGATCGGGCTGGACTGCTGCAGGTGCTGCTGACAGAGTTTGAACAGGAGACGGGCGCGTTTGCGGACTATGCGTCAAGGCACAGGCTGCCTGTCATTACGCCGGAGCTGCTCCAGTCTTGCATTGAAAAGACGGGCGTTCCGGTCCAGACAAAGTTCGTAACGGATTTTGTGATGCACCGTTACAGGCAGTCCCCTGTATATGCACAGATACAAAAACAGAAAAACGGAAGAAAAGAAATGGACGCAAGATAGCCTTGCGCGAAGCGAAAGCAGCACCTGTCTGAAAAGACAGGTGCTGCTTTTTATACGAGAGTAAATTTAAGATTATATAGTGAGGAGATGACACAATGGGTTATCAGGAAAGCCTTATGTACATTCAACCGCAGGAACAGGTTGGACAGATCGTAAAAGAGTATCTTATGGCGCGGCAGCAGGACCCCAACGGGTGTTTCTTGGCGGACATTCCTGCCGCGGTCAGGCTGCAGGCACCGCTGAAAGGCTGCCCGGCGGGTTCCGTACTGCTTTGGGCAGCGGGCGAGCGCAGCAGTAACATGCTGCAGGCGGCGATGCCGGACGATTGGAGGCTGCCCGGATTTTGTACGGTGCGCACGATCCCGGTGGAGGATATACAGAATTTGCTTGACCATGCGGTCCGGGACGGGATCGAAAATGAGCACCTTGCATACAACAAAAGCTTTAAATATATGCCGCTGGACCTGTATTTTGTCGAATATGTGTCGATGCGGGAGCGGCGAAAAACGAACAGGGAAAAAGGAGGCGGCGGGCCGGAGCGGTAATGCGCTTCGGCCTTTTTCGATGGAACATCAAATGAGCTTTACAAAAAATGCGCCGGATGAAGAAGCTGTGCGCCTGCTCCGGTATTACGAGGGCCTGGCACTGCACTACGATGCGCGGGGTTATTGTGTTTGTACATCCGAGGGGAAAGACAGCCGCGTGCTGGGGCATCTGATGCGCCGGGCCGGGGTGCGGCATTTCTACCTCCATTCCATCACGGGCATCGACCCGCCGGAGCTTGTCTATTTCCAGCGTGCAAATTTCCAGGTATACCGAGACATGGGATATTTGACTTATGACGTGATGTACCAGTACAGTATGTGGCAATTGATGCGCAGAAAGAAGATCCCGCCGCTGCGCAAGGTGCGATACTGCTGCGAACATCTGAAAGAACGTCCGGTACCGCAGCAGGGCCGGGCAATCTTATCGCTGGGCGTGCGCAAGTATGAGAGTGTGGGACGGAGAAAAAAGCGCGATGAGCTGGAGATCGCACCGGACAAAAAGCGCGGCGACAGCATCATCATGCCGTTTGACAACAGTGAAAAGCGCAGAATATTCGAGACCTGCTATCAGGACAACCAGAGGAGGATCAACCCGTTGGCGTACTGGACGGATTCGGATATCTGGTCCTATTCCAGGGATGTAGGGATGGAGCAGTGCGGCCTGTACAATGAGGGATTTGAGCGGCTTGGTTGTATCGGCTGCCCCATGGCGCGGCGCGCGGGGCGTGAGCAGGAGCTCCGCCGCTGGCCAAAATTCAAGGCGCAGTATCTGCGCACGTTTGGCCACATGTTGGAGGATCGGCGCGCGCTTGGCCTGCCGGTTCTGGAATTTGCCAGCACGCCGGAGCAGTGGTTTGAATGGTGGCTGAACGACAAGGCGGCGGAAAAAGCAGACGGGAATCAGCTTACGCTTTGGGGATACGCGGAGGGCCGCGCGGCACAGCCTGCCCGGCTGCTTGACGATATTGCCTGGGAACTGGGGGTGAATATTTCGGATTTGCGCCTTGTGCCGGAAACGAAGCGCCAGGCACTGGACATTATGCGCCATATGCGGGAAAAAGAAAGATATCCGCTGCACATGTGGGAGGAAGCTGTCTGTTATCTTACAGGAGCGGAGGTGCAGTTCGAGGATTATGGAAAGATAGAGGCATATTTTATCGGTAATACAAATTATGCAGCGGATCAATTTTGAGCATGGCAATGAGCAATGAAAAACCGCAGCCGGAAGGCTGCGGTAAAGAGGGTTATTCAGGCAGCGCCATGCCAAGCTTATCCGCGATCTCGTCCAGCTTCATGCCGGATTTCTGTGCCTGCCTGACAAGGCGTTTGATCTGATCGGCTTTGCTTTTACGCGGTTTGCGTTTTTTCGGCGTAAGGAAATTCTTCTTTTTCGCTTCCAATTTAGCGATTTTTTCTTTAACAGCGGCGATCTTGTTATCGAATTCAGTGACAGATTCTGCTTTTTTGTTTTCCAATTCCAAGATGGAATCTTTCAGTTTTTCAATTTGGACGTCCAAATCAGCAGCGATTTGTTCCGGGGTTCTCCGAATACGTTTTCCTTCAGACATTCAGTCACGCTCCCTACAAATACATAGATTAAAGATAGCTGGTAGCTTAAATATATCACAGTCAAATAGAAGTAACAAGATAAATCGTGTCGGAAGTTGGAGTGCAGATAACGGAATGCAAAGAAGGATGGCGCTATTTTTCTTTCGACAAGTAAAGGACAGCGCGTGCGCTGTCCTTGCAAGCACGGCAATTTGACGGCAAATTGCCCGCTCGTTAGGGGCATAGCCCCTAAGACCCCATAAATGGAAAAGTCGGTAGATAATTTAAAAGCTATGATGTTTTCTTTTGCACTACATGAATGTGTAATAGTAGCACAAAAGAGAATACTGCCATCAGTGCTTTTTTACTTCATTTGTCATGGTTTCTATATGCCCAATGTCCGCCTTCGTGGTATTTAATAAGATTTCCTTCTGCAACAAAGCTGGCAAGTATCCGATTTGCCGTTGCCGCGGATACGCCGCACAACTCCCGGACATCGGCATTCATAATGTAGTCGTGAGTTTTTAGATACTCCTGAATTTTATGCCAGCGCAGCGTTACCTTGTCAATCTTTCCATCGCTCATTTCATCATTCGTGTTGACGGCATCGATGAGTGATGCTTTGATGGCAGAGAGCATGAATTCAATGAATACCGTGGATTCTCCAGCGCCATTGGAGGCGTTGATAGCCTCATAATACTCCTGCTGGCGGTCATGGATGATAGACTCCACCGGCAGCCATGCGAAAGCCGAATTCCATTTAGAAAGCAACAGTGTGTGCCATAGGCGGCCCACACGGCCGTTCCCATCAGCAAAGGGATGGATCAGTTCAAACTCATAGTGGAACACACAACTGCGAATCAGCATGTGTACCTTACTGTTTTTTGCCCAGTCCAGCAGTTCCATCACCAGATCAGGAACATACTGGGGCAATGTCCCAAAATGAAGGATATGCCCTTCACGATCTACCACACCTACGGGCCGTGTACGGAACATACCGGATTCTTCTACCAAACCCCGCGTCATAATATTGTGGGCAGTCAACAAATCGTCCACCGAATAGGGATCAAGTTTATCCAGTCGCTCATAGATCTCATAGGCGTTTTTTACTTCCGCAATATCTTTGGGCGGTGCCAGAACATGTTTTCCATTGAGCACAGCAGTTACCTGTTCCAAAGAAAGCGTATTCTGCTCAATTGCCAGAGACCCGTGAATGGTGCGGATACGGTTACTGCGGCGTAGAGTCGGATTGGTGGAAAGCGAAAAGGCAGCAGATATTTTTCCCACCAGTTCAGCAATTTCCGCCACCTGGTCAATCATCCGATTTGTGATTTCGAAAGGAGGCTTTTTATTTCTCATATAGCACCTCACTGTATCAATAATTATTTTCATCATACCACACATCGCTCATTTCATCAATCAGTTGACCTCGTGGTTTGAGTGATGATTTTTTTAAGTATGCATAAATGCTCTATAATAAATTTTGAAAAGGGGAGGCAGGATGTTATAGAAGAGAACAGAATGTGCTCTGTAAAACAAAAAGATTTTGGGTAGGCTTCACGTCTGGCATTTGAAACGAGAAGTTTGATTTTGTGAATGTTTGCTCGGAGAAAAAGTTGATTTAAATATAATAGGAAAAAAGAATCATGACCAAGCGCCCAATAAAAATTTCAGTCCGGCTTTCAGAGACAGAAGCCGCCCGCCTCGATGCACTGGCATCGGAATGCGGCAGTAAAAAAGAACCCCTCATCCGCCGCCTCATCATGGGCGTGGAAATAAAGCCGCGTCCAACAGAGGGGCAGCTACGGCTCGTCCGTGAGATATCCGGGATCGCAAACAACATCAACCAGATCACGCGCCTTGCCAACACGGTCAAAAGCGTTTCCCCCACGCAGGTGGAGGAACTGCAGCGGCTGTGCAGCGAGGCGCTTTCGTTTTTGAAGGAGAGTCTGTGAATGGCATACACAAAAATATTTCCGATCCGCACCCGCCTTGACCGCCGTGTGCGTTATGCGCTCAACGGGAAAAAGACCGCGCTGGAAACAGCGGCAGGCTATGCCCTGGATGCTGACAAAACAGAAAGCGTCCTGTTTACAGACGCATTCAATTGCGGCCTTGCCGCGCCCTGCGCGGAAATGTATGCGACCAAACGGCGCTGGGGCAAGGACCAAAACAGGGTGCAGGGCTATCACATCATCCAGTCCTTCCGGCCCGGAGAGGTGACGCCGGAGCAGGCGCATGCGATCGGCTGTGAATTTGTCCGCCGGTTTCTGGCCGGACGGTATGAAACCGTCATCGGCACGCATCTGGACAAAGCCCATCCGCATAACCACATCGTGTTCAACGCCTGCTCGTATGCGGACGGCAGGATGTTCCGCAACAATTTCAACGATTACTACAACGGAATCCGTACAGTTTCGGACGCGCTCTGCCGCGAATACGGCCTTTCCGTCATTGAGCCGCAAAACAAAGGGAAGCAGTACCGGGAATGGCTGGACGAAAAAGAGAAAAAGCCCACCATGCGCGGAATGGTAAAAGCGGATGTGGACGAAGTGCTTGCCGCCGCTGCCAGCTTCCAGACCTTTGTGCTGGGCCTTCAGCGGCGCGGCTACATCGTCAAATACGGCCCGGAGATCAAATATATGGCGGTCCGCCATAAAACGGGCGGCAAGTTTTTGCGCTTGAAATCCCTGGGGCCGGAATACACCGCGGCGGCCATCCGCCAGCGGCTGGAGCAGCCGCCGCAGCTTCGGACGCCCGC
>ERZ791934.1215-NODE-1215-length-26772-cov-3.454243_pt1 | contig 26772 bp, 23 predicted proteins | sample MGYA00510125_ERZ791934 | MGnify/ENA primary metagenome ERZ791934 (study PRJEB30046, sample SAMN00993240) | human gut metagenome | study: EMG produced TPA metagenomics assembly of the A metagenome-wide association study of gut microbiota in type 2...
CCGATCTCATATCAGGAAATATTGAAGAGGTTACTTGGAGAATAAAACGGGAGAGTATGAAAAAATGAGCAGTTTAAGAGAAGAATGCGGTGTCTTTGGCGTTTTTGGCAATGAGACACAGAATGTAGCCAGCACCACATATTATGGTTTGTTTGCCCTGCAGCACAGAGGACAGGAGAGCTGCGGCATTGTAGTCAACGATGACGGCGTCTTTAATTATTACAAGGACGCAGGACTTGTCAATGATGTCTTCACACCGGAAATCCTGGATGAACTGGGCGAAGGCAACATGGCTATCGGCCACGTCAGATACGGGACGACGGGAAAGAGCGACAGGCTTAATTCCCAGCCCATCGTTGTCAATCATCACAAAGGCAGAATGGCTCTTGCACACAATGGAAATCTGGTCAACTCTCATGAGTTGAGACAGGAACTGGAAGCAGAAGGATCTATCTTCCATACGACCAGCGATACGGAGGTCATTTCGTACATCATCACCAAGGAGAGAATCAAAAGTGACTCCATCGAAGAGGCCATTGATTCAGCTATGGACAAGCTGATCGGCGCCTATTCTCTGGTTATCATGTCGCCTTCTAAGCTGATTGCGGTCAGAGACGAGTTGGGGATGCGGCCGCTCTGTTATGGTCAGAAAGAGGACGGAACCTATATCATCGCCTCGGAAACCTGCGCCCTGGACGCAGTCAGCGCAAAATACGTCAGAGAGATTGAACCAGGCGAAATTGTCATCTTCGAAAAAGACGGTGTCAGATCTATCAAAGACCACTGCAACAAGCAGCCGCAGAAGCTCTGCATCTTTGAGTATATCTATTTTGCAAGACCGGATTCTGTCGTAGAAGGAATGAGCGTCCACGAAGCGAGACTGAAGGCAGGCGCCTGCCTTGCCATGGAACATCCTGTTCAGGCAGATGTGGTTATCGGCGTACCTGACTCCGGACTCGACGCAGCGATCGGTTACTCCAGACAGTCGGGCATTCCATATGGCATCGGATTCATCAAAAACAAATACATCGGCAGAACCTTTATCGCACCTGGTCAAAAAGCGCGTGAGGACAAGGTTCGTATCAAACTCAACGTGGTGGCAGACACCGTAAGGGGAAAAAGAGTGGTTCTGGTGGACGACTCCATCGTCAGAGGTACAACTTGCGCCAGAATCGTCAAGCTGCTTAGAGAAGCCGGGGCTAAAGAAGTCCATATGCGGTCATCGGCACCTCCGTTTATCAACCCTTGTTATTATGGAACAGATATTGACTCCAAAGAGAATCTCATCGCCTGCAAACATTCGATTCCAGAAATAGAGAAGATCATCGGCGTAGAAAGCCTGGGTTATCTGGACGTAAACCACTTGAACATGCTCATCGGCAAAGCGCCGGGAGAAGGTTACTGCCACGCCTGCTTCAGCGGAGAATATCCCACCGAGCAGCCCAGCAGCGCTATCAAGAACAAATTCGAAAAGAAGATCAGTGAAAAAGAGGAGAATTAGTCATGGAAAAGAGTTTCAGCGAAAGCTATAAAGCGGCAGGCGTAGATATCACGGCAGGATATAAGGCAGTAGAACTGATGAAAGAGCACGTGGCAAAGACCATGATGTTCGGAAATGTTCCCAGCGATATCGGCGGCTTTGGTGGCCTGTTCGAACTGGATATCAAAAATATCAAAGAACCGGTCCTGGTCAGCGGCACGGACGGCGTGGGAACCAAGCTGAAGATGGCTTTCCTTATGGACAAGCACGATACCGTGGGCATCGACTGCGTGGCCATGTGCGTCAACGACATCATCTGCGTCGGTGCCAAGCCTCTGTTCTTCCTCGACTACATCGCGGTGGGCAAGAACTATCCGGAAAAAGTCGCCATGATTGTAAAAGGTGTTGCGGAGGGCTGCATCCAGTCTGAGGCGGCTTTGATCGGCGGCGAGACGGCGGAGATGCCGGGATTTTATCCCGAAGACGAGTACGACCTTGCAGGCTTTGCCGTAGGAGTTGTCGATAAATCAAAAATCCTAAAGAAGGAGACTATCTGTGAGGGTGACGTGATCATCGGTCTGCCATCCTCCGGGGTGCATTCCAACGGCTTCTCCCTGGTCAGAAAAGTGCTGGACGTAGAAAAGGAAGACATCAAAAAACCGCTTGCAGCGCTCGGCGGCAAGTCCATCGGCGAGACGCTGCTGACACCGACGAAGATTTACGTAAAACCGATGGTAAAGCTCTTTGAAGAGGTTACAGTTAAGTCCGTTGCCCACATCACTGGCGGCGGTTTCTACGAGAATATTCCGAGAAGCCTGCCAAAGGGCTTTGGGGTAAAGATCGAAAGAGAAACTGTCAAAGTTCTGCCGATCTTTGAACTGATCGCGGAGAGAGGCAATATTCCGGAAAGAGACATGTTCAATACCTTCAACATGGGCGTGGGCATGACCGTCATCGTAGCGAAAGAAGATGCGGACAAGACGCTGGAAGTGCTGAAAGCTGGCGGTGAAGACGCTTACATATTGGGCAGCGTGGTAAAATCTGAGGAAGGCGTGGAACTATGCTAAAGACAAAGATTGCCGTCCTGGTTTCGGGCGGCGGTACCAATCTGCAGGCGTTGATCGATGCAGAGAACAGCGGTCTGCTCAAAAGCGGCGAGATCGTTCTGGTGGCTTCTAACAATCCCAATGCCTTTGCACTGCAGCGGGCAGAAGATAACGGCATCAAGGCTGTGGTCATGTCCAGCGAGGAGGCGCTGCTTCAGGTTTTCAGGGAAGAGGGCATCGAACTGGTGGTGCTTGCCGGCTTCTTGAAGATTCTGAGTCCGGCATTTATCAGCGCTTATGAGGACCGAATCATCAATATTCATCCGTCCCTGATTCCGTCTTTCTGTGGAAAGGGCTGTTATGGTCTGCACGTCCACGAAAAGGCTTTGGAATACGGTGTCAAAGTGACTGGCGCGACAGTGCATTATGTCAACGAAATTCCTGACGGCGGCCAGATTATCGCGCAGAAGGCAGTGGAGATTCTGGAGGGAGATACGCCGGAGACTCTGCAGCGCCGCGTCATGGAACAGGCTGAATGGGTGCTGCTGCCGAAGGCGGTAGAAGAAATCAGTGAAAAACTAGCGAGAGGTGAAAGATAACCAATGAACGTTTATGAAATAAAGACAATGGAAGCTGCCGTAAAGGGGAACTCCTACGTAGGAAGAGGCATCGTCCTGGGCAGATCGAAAGACGGAAAGAAGGCTGTCAGCGCTTACTTCATCATGGGAAGAAGTGAGAACAGCAGAAACCGGATCTTCCTGGAAGAGGGAGAGAACGTGATGATCAAACCTTTTGACGAATCAAAGGTAGAGGATCCGTCTCTGATCATTTATTATCCGATGAGAAAACATGAGGACAAGTTGATCGTGACCAACGGCGATCAGACAGATACCATCTATGAACACCTGCAGGAAGGAAAATCCTTTGAAGAGGCTCTGGACACCAGGTGCTTTGAACCGGACGGTCCCAACTGGACGCCGAGAATCAGCGGCATGTTTACCTTTGGTCAGGAACTGACTTATAAGATGAGCATTCTCAAGAGCGCTGATGCGGAAGGTTCCGCCTGCAACAGATACTATTACAATTATCCGGCACTTGCAGGTCTCGGCCACTTTATTCACACTTATGTGCGGGATGGAAATCCCCTTCCGACTTTCTTGGGCGAGCCGGAAAGAGTGGAAATTCCTGACGATATCGACGCTTTTACAGCAGAAATCTGGAACCATCTGGATGCAGATAACAAGATTTCTCTGTACGTGCGTTACGTGGATTTAGAAACCGGTAAAGCTACTAACAGAATGATCAACAAGAACGCGTAATTGGAGGTGCAAGAATCATGAAAGAATTTGAACTGAAATACGGATGCAATCCCAATCAAAAGCCGGCGAAGATCTACATGGCTGACGGTAGCGAGCTGCCTGTAGAGATTTTGAACGGCAGACCGGGATATATCAACTTCCTGGACGCTTTTAACAGTTGGCAGCTGGTGAAGGAACTGAAAGAGTGTCTGGGCATGCCGGCAGCTACCTCCTTCAAGCACGTGAGTCCTACTTCTGCTGCCGTAGGCGTACCGATGAGTGATACTTTAAAAAAAGCTTGCTTTGTCGATGACATCGAAGGGCTGGACGATTCTCCGATCGCCACGGCCTATGCCAGAGCGAGGGGAACGGACAGAATGTCCTCCTTTGGCGACTGGGTAGCCCTCAGCGATACCTGCGATGCGGTTACGGCGACGATTCTGAAGCGTGAGGTTTCTGACGGCATCATCGCGCCGGACTACACTGAGGAAGCTTTGGAGATTCTGAAGACAAAGAAGAAGGGAAATTACAACATCGTCAAAATTGATCCAGACTTTGTTCCGATGGAGCAGGAGACGAAACAGGTCTTCGGCATCACCTTTGAACAGGGCAGAAACGATTATAAGATTACGCCGGATCAGTTGACCAACATCGTTACGGCAAACAAAGATCTGCCAGAGGAGGCGAAGCGCGACCTGATCATCGCACTGATCACCCTCAAATACACCCAGTCCAATTCGGTCGCCTATGCAAAGGACGGACAGGCCATCGGCGTAGGCGCAGGACAGCAGTCCAGGATCCACTGCACCAGACTGGCAGGAAACAAAGCGGACTTCTGGCATCTGAGACAGGCGGATATCGTAATCAACCTGCCTTTCAGAGACGATGTGACCAGACCGAACCGCGATAATGCCATCGACGTCTACCTGGGGGACGAGTACGAGGATATCCTGCAGGACGGCGTATGGCAGACCCTGTTCACAGAAAAACCGGAGCCGTTTACAAAGGAAGAGCAGAGAGAATATCTGGATTCCATCAGCGGCGTCTCCCTCGGCAGCGACGCCTTCTTTCCGTTCGGCGACAACATCGAAAGAGCCAAGAAGAGCGGCGTATCCTATATCGCAGAGCCGGGCGGCAGCGTGAGAGACGATAATGTCATCGAAGTCTGTGACAAGTACGGCATGGTGACAGTATTCACCGGCATGAGGCTGTTCCACCACTAATAGAAGGACAGAACTTTCGTTGATATGTATATAATCAGCAAATCTGAAATAGTCCGAATTAGGACTTGTTTGGTTTTGCATAGAAGGATATATACAGCTTTTCGACTAGCGTCTGATCGTTCAACTGCGCTTGCGGGACGCGGCCGTGAAGTGCCACGTACTAAAGCGCTGCACTTTTGACCGGGGACCTGCCAGCGATTTTGCTTCATAAAATCGGGTTAGGTTTCCCAAAGCATAAGGAGTTCCCAGCAATTCATTTCATGAATTGGGACAACTCCATTAGGAGGTACATAATGAAAGTAATGGTTGTTGGCGGCGGAGGCAGAGAGCACGCCATCATCAAAAAAATAAAGAAGAGTCCAAAGGTCGATGAGATCTACGCACTGCCGGGAAACGGCGGTATCGCTGCGGATGCGACTTGTGTAGACATCGGAGCCAAAGACCTTGAAAATATCGTAAATTTTGCAAAGGAAAACAAGATTGAATTTGCCATCGTGGCGCCGGATGATCCGTTAGTCCTGGGTCTCGTTGACCTGTTGCAGGCAGAGGACATTCCTTGTTTTGGTCCAAATAAGGACGCTGCCATCATTGAAGGCAGCAAGGCCTTTTCTAAAGATCTGATGAAAAAGTACGGCATTCCGACGGCGGAGTACGAGACCTTCACCGATATGGACGAAGCGCTTTGCTACCTGGACACCTGCAAGATCCCGGTAGTCGTCAAGGCTGACGGACTTGCCCTGGGCAAAGGCGTGATCATCGCTGAAACACTGGAAGAAGCGAAGAAAGCAGTCAGAGACATGATGGAAGACAAGGTCTTTGGCGACAGCGGTAGCGTGGTGGTCATCGAGGAATTCCTCACGGGACCGGAGGTTTCCGTCCTTACCTTTACCGACGGCAGAACCTTGATTCCGATGGTATCTTCTATGGACCATAAGCGGGCGCTGGACGGCGACAAGGGCCTCAATACCGGCGGCATGGGGACGGTAGCGCCGAACCCGTACTACACCGCGGAAATCGCGGCCCGTTGCGGAGCAGAAATCTTTTTGCCGACGATCATCGCTATGGCGAGAGAAGGCAGATCGTTTTCCGGCTGTCTCTATTTTGGCCTCATGCTCACAGAGGACGGTCCAAAAGTTATCGAATACAACTGCAGATTCGGCGATCCTGAAACTCAGGTCGTTTTGCCGCTTCTCGACAGCGACCTCTTTGACATCATGGTTCACGTCGCGGAGGGCACGCTGGAGGAGGCCGACGTCAGGTTTTCCGGCGATGCGGCATGCTGCGTGGTCATGGCAAGCAGCGGATATCCAAAGTCCTACGAGAAAGGCTACGAGATCAAAATCGCAAGCGACGTGGAGGACGTTTATGTCGCCGGAGCGAAGCTGTCCGAGGATGGAAGGCTTCTGACAAACGGCGGTCGTGTGCTCGGCGTCACCGAAAGAGGGAAGGATATCAAGGAGGCCATCGAAAAAGCGTACAAATCCGTAGAGAAGGTCAGCTTTGATAACGCCTACTACAGAAAAGATATCGGCCAGAAAGCACTTGCAGCACTTGAAAGATAAGGGAGAAATCATGGTATACAGAATATATGTGGAAAAGAAAAGAGAGTTTGCTCATGAAGCAGCTTCCTTAAAAAGTGAAATTGTGAAGCTCCTTCAGATTGATGGACTTGAAGAGCTGAGAATTGTCAACCGTTACGATGTAGAAAACTTGGATAAGAGTCTCTTTGATTATGCCGTGGGCACTGTTTTTTCTGAACCCCAGGTTGACATCGCCTCTGAAACCTTGGATTTTTCTATAGCGGATCACGTATTTGCCGTGGAATATCTGCCGGGACAGTTTGACCAGAGAGCCAATTCTGCAGCGGAATGCATCCAGATCATTTCAAAAGGGGAAAGGCCGACTGTGAGAACCGCCAAGGTTTACATGCTCAAAGGCAGTCTGTCTGCTGAGCAGCTTTCCGAGATCAAAAAATACGTTATCAACCCGGTAGAGGCGAGAGAGGCAACCCTAGAGGAATTTGACACCCTCAAGGTGGACTACGAGATTCCGACAGAGGTGGCAGTTTTGGACGGCTTCAACCAGATGAACGAAGAGCAGCTTGCCGCATTCCTCGCAGAATACGGGCTTGCAATGGATCTGGCCGATTTGAAGTTCTGCCAGGACTATTTCAGAAAAGAAGACAGGGATCCGACCATTACGGAAATCAAGGTCATTGACACCTACTGGTCCGATCACTGCAGACATACGACCTTTAACACGACCATCGACAGCGTGAAATTCGAAGATCCGGCGGTCCAGGCGACTTACGAGGATTATATCAAAACTCGCCAGGAGTTGGGCAGGACCAAGCCGGTCAACCTGATGGATATTGGCACCATCGCTGCCAAATATCTGAAGTCAAAAGGAGAACTCTCCAAGCTGGATGAGTCGGAGGAAATCAACGCCTGCACCGTCAAAATCGATGTAAACGTGGACGGAGAAATCCAGCAGTGGCTGCTTTTGTTCAAGAACGAAACCCACAATCACCCGACAGAGATCGAGCCTTTCGGCGGCGCTGCTACCTGTGTGGGCGGCGCCATCAGAGATCCGCTTTCAGGCAGAAGCTATGTTTATTCTGCCATGAGAGTGACTGGCGCGGCAGATCCGCTGAAGCCGGTATCTGAGACTCTGAAGGGCAAGTTGCCGCAGAGGAAGATCGTGACGACAGCGGCAAACGGCTACAGCTCTTACGGAAATCAGATCGGCCTTGCAACCGGCCAGGTCGACGAGATCTATCACGACGGTTATGTTGCCAAAAGAATGGAAATCGGCGCGGTCATCGCGGCGGCTCCGGCGGAGAATGTGCGCAGAGAGCGTCCGATCGACAGTGATATCGTCATTTTGCTGGGCGGCAGGACGGGTCGTGATGGCTGCGGCGGTGCGACCGGTTCGTCAAAATCCCATACCCTGGAATCCCTTGAAAGCTGCGGTGCCGAGGTGCAGAAGGGAAATGCGCCAGAGGAAAGAAAGCTGCAGAGACTGTTTAGAAATCCAGAGGCTTCGAAACTGATCAAGCGCTGCAATGACTTCGGTGCAGGCGGCGTTTCCGTCGCCATCGGAGAACTAGCAGACGGTCTGGAAATCAACCTCAACGCCGTTCCTAAGAAATACGACGGCCTGGACGGCACGGAGCTCGCCATCAGTGAGTCTCAGGAGAGAATGGCAGTGGTCGTCGCAAAAGAGGATGTAGAGAGATTCTGCCAGCTGGCAGAGTCAGAGAATCTGGAGGCCACCGTCGTTGCCGAAGTGAAGGAAAACCCTTATTTGAAGATCTTCTGGAACGGCAAGGCCATCGTGAATATTTCCAGGGAGTTCCTCGACACCAACGGTGCGGAGAAACACATCGACATCGAAATCCCGAAGCACGGCGATTTTGCCAAGAAAGCAGCAGAGAACTTTACCGATGAATACCTGGCGCTTGCAGGCGATCTCAACGTCTGCTCAAAGAGGGGACTTTCCGAAAGATTTGACTCCACCATCGGCGCAGGCACGGTATTGATGCCCTTTGGCGGTATCAGACAGAGAACGCCCAACCAGGCCATGGTCAACCTGATCGCCGTGGAAAAGGAACATACATCGACCTGCTCCCTGATGTCCTGGGGTTACAACCCGTTCATCGCTGAGAAGAGCCCGTACCACAGCGCTTACCTGGCTGTGGTGGAATCTGTATCAAAATTGATCGCGGCAGGCGCATCTTTTGAGGACGTCTATCTGTCCTTCCAAGAATACTTCGAGAAGCCGATGCGGGATCCGAAGAGATGGGGCAAACCGATGGCTGCCGTATTGGGCGCTTTCAAGGCCCAGAAGGAACTGGGCGTTGCCGCAATCGGCGGCAAGGACTCCATGAGCGGTACTTTTGAGGACATCGACGTTCCGCCGACACTGGTATCCTTTGCGGTGACCACGGACGACGTAACCAACATCATTTCACCGGAATTTAAAGAAGTTGACAATAATGTATTTATGTTTACCCCTGAATATGATGAAGAAGGACTGCCAAAGGCAGAGTCTCTGAAAGCGATTTACAAAGCGATTCATCAGATGATCAAAGATGGAACCATCATCAGCGCTTATACCCCAGGATACGGCGGTGCTGCGGAAGCAGTGCTGAAGATGTCCATGGGTAACGAGATCGGATTTGCATATAGCGAGGATGTGGATCTTGAGAAAATCTTCGGATACGCTTACGGCGCCTTTGTCGTAGAGGTTTCTTCCGAGGCAATTGACAACATCATCGGCGCAGATATCATCGACTTAGGTAAGACCACAGCCGAGAAAGCCATCGTCCGCGGAGACGAGCGTATCGATCTTGCGGGCATCGAGAAAATTTACGAGGATAAGTTGGAGCCGATCTACAGCTGCAACATCGAGACAGCTGATAACAAATTGGAAACTTTCAGATATGAAACTTCTGAGCGACTTCATGCCAAGGTGCGTGTAGAGAAGCCGAAGGTTTTGATTCCGGTATTCCCGGGTAACAACTGCGAATACGATTCCGCCAAAGCTTTCAGAGACGCCGGGGCGGAGCCGGAAATCTTCGTCATCAACAACCTGTCGGCAGAAGCCGTGGCAAAATCTGTAGAAGACTTTGCTGCAAAGGTGAGAGAATCCCAGATCATCTTCATACCGGGAGGTTTCTCCGGCGGTGACGAACCAGATGGTTCAGGCAAGTTCATCACGGCTTTCTTTAGAAATCAGGAAGTCAAGGAAGCGGTAACGGACCTTCTCGATCACAGGGAAGGATTGATGGTCGGCATCTGTAATGGATTCCAGGCTTTGATCAAGCTGGGCCTGGTGCCTTATGGAAAGATCATGGACATCGACGAAACCTTCCCGACGCTGACGTTTAACGAAATCGGACGCCACCAGTCCAAGCTGGTCAGAACGAGAATCGCATCCAATAAATCACCGTGGCTTGCCAATGCGAAACCAGACGAGATCTATACAGTGCCGATTTCTCATGGAGAGGGCAGATTTATCGCATCGGAGGAATTGATCCAGGAGCTGGCAGAGAATGGTCAGATTACGACTCAGTACGTGGATTTTGACGGAAAGGTAACCAGCGATATCCAGTTCAATCCAAACGGCTCCTATTACGCCATCGAGGGGATTACCTCACCAGACGGCAGAGTCTTTGGAAAGATGGGACACGCAGAGAGAACAGGCGCTGGCCTTTACAAGAACGTGCCGGGAGACTTTGACATCGGCATGTTCAAGGCTGCAGTAGAATACTTTAAATAGAAATTGAACGAGAAGGGAAGTGATTCCTATGGATACGAGATATCAGGTGGTGATGAGCCAGGTCATGCTGCCGCACCAGGCCAATGTAGCAGGAAACGTTCACGGCGGCGAAATCATGAAATTCATGGATACAGCCGCAGGAGCCGCCGCGATGAAATACGCCAGATGCAACTGCGTGACTGCCAGGGTGGATGAGCTGATTTTCCATCTGCCGATTTTTGTCGGTGCACTGGTGACCTGCACGGCGACCATCGCCTATGTAGGGAATACCTCTATGGACGTCTATGTGCGCGTGGATTCAGAGGATATGGAATCTGGCAATGGCCCTGAAAAAGCCCTCTGCGCCCACTTTACCATGGTCGCCATGAGCAAAACTGGCAAACCACAGAAGGTTCCTCCATATACGCCAGAGACAGAGGACGAAAAAGAGCTGTATGAGTCAGCCCTTGAGAAAGTACAGGCGAGGAAGAGACCGAAGTAACAGTTAAAACATTACAGTTGGCAGGCGTCATGTGACAAGAAAAGACGGATTATCGGCATAAAGCTGATGTCCGTCTTTTTTTGTTCAGAAGGGATGACGGTTTTTTATGGGAAACCCAGAAATCATTTATTTTGTTCGGCTATAGAGAAAGTGTGGTATCTCTTTATTTTTATAGTGCCTAACATATCGTTTCTTTACAGTCATTCCTAATTTTACGGCCACGTTTCTTGAAGCTTCATTATCAGGTCGGATTTGTGCTGTAATTTCATTTAGATGTAAAACATGAAAAGCATAGTCAAGACAAGCGGAAGCAGTTTCAATCGCAAAGCCTTTTCCCCAATAGGATTTGTTGTAAATGTAACCGACTCCGATACAGACTTCATTATCGGCCTGTTCTGTAATTAATCCAGTAACTCCAATTAATTCATCAGATGCCTTTTCTATTACAGCCCAATAGCTGTAACCGTCTCTGTCATATCTCATAATGTTTTCCTCAATCCATTGGATCACTTCCTCATCAGAAAAAGCGTGCTCCCAAGCATACATAACATCTATGTCTTGCAGGATAAAACAAATGGCTTCAAAGTCATCTCTTTGTATTTTTCGTAAGTATGTGCGAGGGGTTTCTAAAATTATCATACAGTATTCCTCCTGTCAATCAAGCTTATTTTAAGCACATTTTACCATATAAACAGGAACTTGTCATTTCTGTTCCTTCTTACGCAGGTTTAAGGATATTAGGTAAAATAATTTTAATTTATCAAAAAAATTTGATTAAATCTTATTATTTTGATAATGTGATAAAATTAAATCCATGAAACTCCCTGGACTTTAAGGTTTTAGAACTTTCAGATAATGGCACGATTCTTGCTATATATATCAGTATCAAATAAAAGCAAAAAAGAGGAGAATACATATGAGTACAATGAAGGCGACAGCTTACACAAACGGTAAAATTTTCACTTCTGATGATGCCAATTTATATGCAGATGCGATGCTTGTAGAAGGTGAAAGAATCAAATGGGTAGGCAAAGAAGCAGAAATGCCGGCTGGGGACTATGAAACAGTGGACTTAAACGGAAAGCGGGTCATTCCTGGTTTTGTAGACGCACACATGCATCCTATCATGCTTGCTGATTTTAGCAAAAAGATTTCTGCCCTTCCGCCAGTTGTCAACTCTCTGACTGATTTAGAGCAAAAAATTGCAGAGGTCAGAGATAAGCAGGAAGCTGGAGAATGGATTCAAGGATGGGGTTATGATGAAGGCAAGCTGGCTGAAAAACGTTCGCCCAATAGATACGATCTTGACAAGGGCTGCAGCGATTCTCCCGTTATCATATTCAGAACGTGCGGACATGTAAACTGTGTCAACAGCAAAGCACTGGAACTGGCAGGAATTACAAAAGATACACCGGATCCGCAGGGCGGCGAGATTGACAGAGACGAGAACGGGGAACCGACCGGTGTTCTACGCGAAAATGCTAGATCCTTCATCACACCTTTACTGCCGGTGACTAGCGACGAAGAAAAAATTGAAGAAATCGTTGACTTAGGTGAACTTCTCGCATCTCAGGGTATCACTGGCGTTGCGGATATCGGATGTCTCAGCGACGGCGATGTCTACGGATATTATATCAATGCAAAGGAAAAAGGGTTTAAACAGAGAGTGGGTATCTACTACATGTGGGATTACTACTGGCAGAACAAAGACTTTGTTATTCCGCAAGAACAGATGGATGGCGATCAGCAGATTCATGTAGCCGGACTGAAGACTGTGGGAGACGGCAGTTTCTCTGGCAGAACAGCCTGGGTCAGCGAACCATATTACGGAAGTACAGACGAATACGGCATTTCTGTGTGTTCTGACGAATTGATGGAAAGCGCCATCAAATTCTGTAAGGAAAATCGCTGCCAGTATTCCATGCACGCCATGGGCGGCGCGGCAATCGACCGTATTGTCAACAGAGTTGCAAAAGAAGAAAAGTGGAATGACGATGAGACACCACATCTTCGTATTGAGCATACGACAGAGCCTTCAGATGAAGCAATCGCAAAGACGGTAGAACACGGCTTTGCTTTCGCGACACAGCCTATTTTTTTCTACGCTGAGATAGAAAGCTATCTGGCAAATCTGGGACCAGAAAGAACCAAGAAGACATACCCGATCAAAAAGCTCTTGGATCGCGGCGTCAACGTGTGCTTCTCTACTGACGCACCGGCGACTTCCTGGGCAATTCCATCAGATCCATTCCCATGTCTGAAGGCTGCAGTAACCAGATATGCATATGACGGCACGGACTGCGGGCAGGACCAGGCAGTGGATATTGAAACGGCAATCAAGCTCTATACTAAAAATGCAGCCGTTATCACAGGCTTGAAAAACGCCGGACAGTTGAGGGCTGGCTATCATGCAGATTTTGCCGTGCTCAGCGAAGATATTTTGACAGTTGCGCCAGAAGATATTGACAAGGTGAAAGTGGAACAGACATATATTGACGGACAAAGAGTATTTGGATAAAAAGATTGATAATTTGACAATGACATAAATTTTGCTTAATATAGTAGTATCGTTGAAAGGAGAAGAAACATGAGTACGAAGAGAAATGCATATGTAAATGGTAAAATTTTTACTTCAGATGACAGCAATCTGTACGCTGAAGCGATGATAGTGGAAGACGGGGTCATCACCTGGGTAGGGAAAGAAGTCGACATGCCAGCAGAGGATTACGAAAAAGTTGATCTAGCTGGAAAGCGAGTTTTGCCTGGTTTTGTTGACGCTCACGAGCATCCTGCTATGCTGGCCGAAATGAGCAAACAGATATCCTGTCTGCCTCCGGTGGTACATTCCATTGAAGAACTGATTGAGAAAATTAAAGAAGTCAGAGCACAGCAAGGACCAGGAGAATGGATTAAAGGCTGGGGTTATGACGAAGGTAAATTCGCTGAAAGACGCTCGCCAAACAGATATGATCTGGACAAAGGCTGCAGTGATTCACCAGTTTATTTGCTGCGTACCTGCGCACATATCATCTGCCTCAACAGTAAAGCGCTGGAAATGGCAGGGGTTACAAAGGATACACCTGATCCAGAAGGCGGAGCCATCGATAGAGACGAGAATGGGGAACCGACCGGCGTGCTGCGTGAAAATGCAAGAGACTTGGTAAATCATCTGCTTCCGCCACTTACACAAGATCAAAAAGCGGATTTGGTAGCAGATTTAGGTCAGCTATTATTATCACAGGGCATTACCGCAATCTGTGATATGGGAAATATGGATCCTTCAGATAATTATGCCCTTTATTATGCAGCTGCAGAAAAAGGTTTTAAACAGAAGGTTGGCATCTATTATATGTGGAATTATTTCCACAATGATCCTGATTTCAGAATCCCAGAAAAGCAGTTTGATAAGAATCAGCAGATTTTTTCTGCAGGCATCAAAACGATTGGTGATGGCAGCGTATCTGGCAGAACGGCGTGGATGAACGAACCTTATCTTGATTCTGATGAATATGGAATCTCTACGATTACCGATGAAGAAATGGAAAGCGCCATCGCTTTCTGTAAAAGATATCATTGTCAGCTTTCTATGCACGCCATGGGAGGCAAGACAATTGACAGAATGGTCAATCGAGTGTATAAGGAAGAAAAATGGACATTGGACGATACACCGCATCTGCGTCTGGAGCATATTACGGAACCATCAGACCAGGCCATTGAAAAAACAATCGAAAAGGGATTTGCTTTTGCAACTCAGCCGATTTTCCTCTATGCAGAAATTGAAAGCTATCTGAAGAATTTGGGACCAGAGAGAACGAAGACTACATATCCAGTAAAGACAATGCTGGAAAAGGGTGTCAACTTATGTTTCTCCACTGATGCGCCTGCAACTTCCTGGGCAGTTCCATCAGATCCATTCCCTTGCATTAAAGGAGCAGTGACGAGGAAAGCCTACGATGGCACAGACTGCGGTCAGGACCAGGCAGTAGATATTGAAACGGCAGTAAAACTGTATACAAAAGCATCTGCAGGTGTGGCCGGCTTTAAAAATATCGGACAGCTGAGGGCAGGCTATCAGGCCGACTTCATCGTGCTATGTGATGATCTTTTGAGCGTCCCTTCGGAAGAGATTGACAAAGTGTGTGTTGCCGCTACTTACGTGGGCGGAGAAAAAGTATACGAAAAATAAAACAGGTAAAAGAGTGCAGGAGAGGTTTTCTCCATGCACTCTTTTGTTTTTCTGCAATCTATGATAAAATAAAGAAAAAGTCAGAGTAGAGGAGGTGGAACGATGACTTCGAAACATGATTTTTACAAAGAAATCAGAGATCAGGACCAGCCTTATCATAAGCAGATGTTGAAATTGCTTAAATTCGTAGATGAAGAAGAAATAAATATCATGAGTGGCGCATGGATGGAGCATATGGAAGATCCGGATGCCGAAATGAAAATTAAGGATTTTTTGCTCAATCCCAGTGAGGATACTGCTTTTACGGTTCCTTTACTGCGCCAGTGGCTTTTCGAATTAATTGTAGGAACCGTTGTGCTGCAAGACAATTTAGACGAGGAGATTCCAGTTACTGCAGTACTATATCCACCGACACATTCTCTGATGATCTGTGAGACAGATATAGGCATTATTGCAAGTGCTTTGGACGAAGTCGAATATGCGTTGATTGGAGATATAGATAACCGCGAATTTCGTCTGCATTTAAGACAGGCCTATGAAAGCATCAAAACATCTGTAGAAAGTTTTGGCATTCTAACCATGCCGGAATTTGACCGTGTGAATGACAGAGTCGTTCATTTTTCAAACTCAGGCCGTCTAGTAGGACTGATTCGGGAAATTGATTTGCGTCATGCATGCGGCAATATCGTAACTCTGATGAATAGAAAAACGAGAGAATTGGCATTGGACAGTCCGCTGACTATTTTTGTAGGCGGAAACGTCTTAAACGGTGATTTTACGGTACCAAATTTAATCAGCGTTTACTATGGAATCGATTCCAATACTCTGGATGAGGGAATGATACAAGAAATATATCGACCGTTTACAGAGAGCGATGACAAACTGTTGTCGGTAACTAGAATGTTTGGAACGGAGAAACTGCTTCGACGTTTATTTGAACAGCAGCAATAAAACGATGTGGGGAAAGGGTCTAATACATGGATTATCTGAAAGAAGTGAATCGAATCATCTCATCCAGCGATTCTGTCGCTGGATTGATGGTTGTGAACAAAGAGGGAATTGTTGAGTATTATAAACCTTGCCGTAATTTTGGTATTGACGAGTTAGAATTTGGCAAAAATGTCAGAGGAAAATACTTGCTCGATGTCTATAAAGAAATTACAGCCGACAATAGCACAGTGATGAAAACCTTGAAAACCGGTCAAGTGACCATCGGACAGCAACAGACTTTGACTACGGATCATTTCCAGTTGACGATTTCCTCAACGACATATCCGATTTTGGATCAAGACGGTTCCATACAGGGAGCTATTGATGTAGCAAGACTGCTCGATCGCAAGAAGATTGGCACAGATGAAAACGTAAATCCTCATCTTTCTATACTTGACGATATTGTGACCCAGAACGAAGAAATGAGCAGGCTGAAGCGCATTGTGCGGGAAGTCGCAAAAAATGATTCACCTACAATTATTTACGGCGAAACTGGTACGGGCAAAGAGCTAGTTGCCGAGGCGCTCCATACCCTTTCGAGTCGTAAGAATAGACCTTTTATTTCACAAAACTGCGCTGCAATTCCTTCTAATCTATTGGAAAGTCTTTTCTTTGGAACGGAAAAGGGCGGTTTTACTGGGGCAGAATCAAAAAAAGGCCTTTTTGAGCTAGCCGATGGAGGAACCTTGTTTTTAGATGAAGTCAATTCCATGGATGTCTCCATGCAGGCAAAGCTGTTAAAAGTATTAGAGGAACAGAAAGTGAGGCGTGTGGGAGGCAAGGAGGATATCAAATTCGACGTTCGAATTGTATCAGCTTCCAATGAGAACCCGGAAATGCTGACAAACAAAGGGAAAATCCGTTCCGACTTCTATTATAGAATTGGTGTTGTTAAGTTGATGCTGCCGCCGTTAAGAGAACGGCCAGAAGACATACTGCTACTGACAGACCACTTTATCAAAGTCTTTAATCAGAAAATGAATAAACATATCAAAGGACTAACGCAGATGACTCTCCATCTATTTACAAAATGGAGGTGGCCGGGGAATGTCAGAGAACTGAAAAATACGATAGAGAGCGCCTTTAATATGGAAGATAGTGATTTCATAACATTGGATTCGGTTCAGGATTTACTTCAGAAAATAGAGGAGGATGGTGCAACAGCCAGAAACGTGCAGGAAATTGTTCAAACGGATTCGGTCGAATCAAAGGATCTTATTTTCTCACCAGAAGCCATCAAAGAAATGCTTTCGACGAATGGTGTAAATTTAAAACAGATGATGGAGAATTATGAATCTTTTATCCTAACAGAAGCCTTGAAACAGGATCGTAAACTGGCTAAGGTGGCGGCTAGATTGTCTATTTCTCCCCAGAAGCTGCAGTATCGAATGGAAAAGTTGAACTTAAAATAAATTTAGTATAATCATAACATAGACAGGAAAGAGGAGAAAATATGAAAGATATTACGAAAAAAATCGTCACTAGGATTACAGCCTTTAAACAAGATGCCTATGTGGAACCTGATGCCGGTAGTAATTCGCCTTCAATAGAAGAATTTGCGCTTTTACTCAGCGGTATATCATCTTGCAGAAAGACACCAGGTATTGATATCCACATGGGTTACGAGCACCTGTATCTTTGCAATGAAGAAAAAGCGGGAATCGTCAGAGAACATTTATATAAAATTTACAATATTACAGACAGAGACTCATTGATAGACGTCTGTAACCAGCTATATAGCACGGATCATGATTTATCAGACTTCCGCTCTTTTTGGAATAACAATCCGGCCTTTGACATCAGCGAATTAAATGAGGAAGCAAGAGCGTTTTTTGAATCTTGCATGGAATATAGCAAAAACTTTAATAACTTAACAGGGGAGGGCGGATTCTACGCTTGGGACTGTAATGAAATCATCGGCCTTTTAAGGGTGGGGTATGCAGCAAGATTGATTACAAAAGATGAATTTTGGAGTATTGTCCTACCTATGGCCAAAAATGCTGCTCATCTTTACAAATCCTGGAAAGACTATGCAACAGGTTGTCTCTGCGGCTGCGCATATTTTATGTTCAGAGAGCAGGGGGCCAATGAAGAAATAATGAGATTTTTTGATATCAATTGGGACTTGATTTCCCATCTCCTCGACGCAGATGGGGCTTGGCAGAGAAATTCATGGTATCAGATTCCAGAAAAGGAGTTTTTTATTAAATCTGAAGATATGAAGATTATTTTAGATGCTTGGAGCGGGGCAGAAGGCTGCCTTGCTACAGATAGAATTCTCGTTGATGGAGAAAAAGTCGGTTATATGTATAGGGAAGAGCCTGACAACAATCAAGATTGGGATAGCGGATGGAGGTTTACTGCGGGTGATGAGAGTCAGGAATACATGGATGATCCTGACCATTCAGGTATCTACGCCTTAAACACAATTTGCAATTATGATCCGGAGATTACAGAGCTGTTAAACGCTCCATATGGAACGGCTTATATTCGAGTAGGTCAACGTCTGATATTAGATGAAGAATAAAAGATTAACTAAAAATAAGGGGGATTCTAAATCTCCCTTATTTTTAGTTCTTCGCTGTATACTAAATTACGTCTGTTACTATAACTCGGTAAAGATAATCATACAGACAAATACAATGGAGACAATGATTAAAAAGACTAGACTGATGCCTATATTTTTTTTGTATTTCTCCATATCTGACTTTTGCGCTTCTGTCATTGCAGATGGGTATTTCCTGCGACCGATGAGGTACAAGAGGATGCCTTCTCCGTTTTGCCCGCCTGATGCAAAGAGTCCCCAGAGCTTAGGATGTTTGAAACCTCGACTTCTTGCATCCAGCTCTGTCATTTTGTATATATGATACACAATAATGACTGCAATGATAAACATAGAGATAAATAATAGAATTTCGTACCATTTCATATTTGCTGCCTCCTAAAATTTCTTGATAAGTTGGTAGAAAAGGGTGGCTGTACTGATCATGATTATGCTAAAACTTCCCGCTAGTATATATTTATTTTCAGGTAAAGTCATGTTAATCACGACAAACAGTGCCATAAGCAGGATATTAACTATGACCGCAAATAGCAGTTTGCGATTGCTTTTTACAACATTAGTTGTCTCGTCAAGATGCTTAATCATTCTATCGTCTCCTTTTAGCAGTTCATCCAGACTGATCTGATAAACTTCGCTCAGGCTGATGACACTGATAATATCTGGATAAGACTTTTCATTTTCCCAATTAGAAATTGTCTGTCTTGTAACTTGCAGCTGCTCAGCAACTTCTTCTTGTGTATATCCTGACTGTACTCGTGCTTTTTTTAATTTCTTTCCAATTTCCATAGTCTGCTCCTTTCCTAATATCTTGTCATAATTAGAAGCTTTTGTCTATCAAATATCTTTTACATTTGAAAAAATCAATATTTTATTATGCTGTAGGATGTCTTTTCAAAGCCGATGGCATAAGCTTATATTACGATTATCTCTACAGAAAAAATAACTTGTACTAAAATTAAGAAAAATCAGCAAATTACTCGCAAACACTTATCTATTGGCATTCAGACTCAATAGAAGCAGGCTATGTTCCTTACAGTTGACTCTACAATAGTAAAAAAACTTGGATTTATCCAGGTCTTTTTACTATTACACAGGAGGTTAAGAAGAATTGCAATGTGAACAGAAGAAGTTTTACAGGTTAGTTTTGAAAATTTAACCTGTTAATGCTGGTTCAGAAAACGGAGTGACCAGAGAAAGACAGAGAGCTTGAAATCAAAAAGATGCTGGCAGATAAACCTGCGAGAGAAAAGGATGAATCGTATATATAAAATACCAGTTTACAGCAGTTAATAGTTGAACAAAAGTAAAACTGACAGAATTTGTATTTGAATATTGAAGTTATATCAGTTCCTCTTCTTGCAAAATTGGGAAAAAATAGCTACAATATTATTTGAAAAATAGGTTTAACTTTCTAAGAAATAAGTCTAAGCAAATGTTAGAACTGGATTTATGAGAATTAGATAGCGAAAGTATTCTTTATGATGATGAAAATGATGATCTTACCGCTTTCATTGAAAGTATAATAAAAGATGGTATAATGAAAGAAATAGTTGTTATACCTAAAGAAAAAATTTTACTATTGTTCACGGTAATAGAAGGGTATGCGCTGCTAAGATGGCAGGATTAAAAGTTGCACCATGTTTGGTCATAAATATGGATAAAGATCAATATGACAAGCTCTACAAATTGATTGAAACAAGTCATAATAGTAAAGATTCGTGGATTAAAGATAAGTGGTGTGAATTATTTGAAAGTTGGCATTAATAAAGAATAACATTTCAATTTTGATTTTTTCTAAATAACTGTGGACGAACTGACTATGCAACTATATGCTAACAGCAAAGAGAAATGCTCTTGTAAGGTGCAGTTCGGGAGTAACTGACTAAAATATAATAACCCCAGTGGTGCAATTGAATGTTTCGTGGCAGGCAGAGATCGAAAAGGATATGTAAACATGTAAACCTTAAAACATTTAAGGGAAATAGGTACATGTAAGTGCAAAAGTGAAAGATATTAATGCTATAGAAGGCGGTGGCCATCTGATCCAGGAGATAAAGATGGAAGGGCATGAGATTACCATAATTTGATAAGTAAAGCATTTGAGTTGACGAATATGCTTTATCAGGTAAAACGAAGGGGGGCACATTAAATGATATTGAAAAATCAGTTTTTAATAATAGCTTATATTGTAATAGTTCTTATATGCATATTTATAGCTATTAAAAGAAAGAAATGGGATAAATACACTACAATTGTCTCCATCTTTTTCATTGTCACTTTATTGTTAAGTTTGTATTACTATAGACCTTTAAGTATGGAAGATGTTTTAGATAATGATAAGTACAGGACCTTAATGGAAAGTTCCACGGAGATCGAAGCAGAAGAAGTAAAAAATTCGTCTTTAGTGGATACAAATGTGATTGAGAAGCTAGAAAAAATAACCATAAGAAATACAAGCAAGGACTATGGAAAATTAAAAAGTCAATTTGTAAATAACACGAATTCATACGTTGTTAAGCGAGGGAATAAGAACATATTTAGGTTTAGCATTTTAGGAAACTATGAATATCTTGAATTCCAAGGAGTTTATTACAAACATGTAGAATAGCCAATAAGCACCATCATTAGATCCGCTTCGCTTGTATTTATACGTGAATGTCACGTCCTGATATGATTCTACTAAACCGTTTGCCCCTGTTAAAGTTCCAATGAGGGTACCTACAGAAACGCCTAATTTTACACCTATTACAGGCGAGCAAAGAGAAATAAATCCCGCATATTGGGGGCAGGATGCACAGACATGCTTACTAAGTGCTGAGAATGATTTTCCATAGAATTAGGTGTATGGTTTCTATGTAGATTCGGAAAACAATTATAATTACTCAAATGTTTCTTGCATTGTTTTTTAAATGCTGGTGGTGGCATTATAGATTTACTGTGCGAATGCGGTATTACTGAAGATATCTTAGCATCATTAACTTCAATTGATAAAGCTGATATTTTAGCATTTCGCAATGATCCAAGTGAATTGAGTTATGATAAAAAATATAAATTAGCAACAAATATAATATTTATAGAGGTCGTATTAAAAGAGCAATTACAAAAAAAATATTTAAAACTAGAAGCAAAGAAAAGAGAGGAATGCTGAATCGATATACTATTTAATGCGTCTAAAAGAAGCGCAATAACTATTCCTAAAAACATAATTTTGGGAATAGTTATGTTAAACTCAGCAGATATGATCACATTCAATTATGTCTATACAAATAAAACCCCCCAGACTTGTTATATCAACTAGTTGGGAGGTTTTATTTGTATAGGAAAAAATTTGTGTGTTGTCTATTTTAGTGTGTGGAAATGGGAATCTTAGACTCCATCATTTCCACTTTTATAATATAGAAATCTTTAAAATACCGAGGCTCTATTTTGCGTTTTAAGCGATTTTTTATATGCGTTTGATATCTTGTCCCATAGTTTCAATTCATAAAACTGCTAGTTTTGCCGATTTTAGAAAATTCCCTTTTGCAGGTTATAAATATACAGGTACGATGATCTTCTGACCGGCTTCTAGTTGACCGGCGGTAATGTCGTTGAGTTGACAAATCTCATGAACGACTTGACGAACGTCCATATCAGCAGGACCATATTCTGAGGCAATTTCCCAAAGAGTATCGCCAAGTTCAACTTTGACTTGGTTGTATTGATTCATAGAGGAGCTGCTGACTGTATTGATCCCTGTCAATGTACCTATGATTGTAAAGATGCAAAGAATTGCAACAACTAAAAATGCTGTAAATCTAAATTTGGATGTAATTCTATATTTCTTATTCATTCTCTCACCTTCTTAAACATTTGTTCGTTTTCTATATAATAACAGAATAAATGTTCTTTGTCAATAAAAAAATAAACAAATGTTCGTGCAGTGAATCAATATAATTCTGCATACACTAAAAAAGTCCTCTGCATTTATGCAAAGGACTTTTTAACTTAACTATCCTACTTTCGTTCCGTTTGGCACTGGCTTTTCTGGCTGTGCCAATACTGGGATGATGCCGCTCTCATAGCCGATATCAAAGAGCATGCCCTCTGACATTTCCCCTGCCATTTTTCTGGGTGCCAGATTTACCACAAAGAGTGCCTGCTGCCCTTCTATTTCCTTTGGATTATCACGTTCACCTTTCATTCCTACCAGTATCTGTCTCTTAAAATCACCAAAATCCACAATGAGTTTCACTAATTTGTTGGAATTTGGCATGTCCTCCACAGACGCAATGGTGCCGACTCTGACATCGATTTTGTCTAAATCGTCCATGGTAATGTTTGCTTTTACATCATTCATTTTAATTTTTCCTTTCTTAATCAATCTACAATCTTCTCATAAAATTTGTCTAAATACTTGCTGATCCTTTTTCTAAAGATGATACAGATAATAAAGGCTACGACGGCGAGAACAGCAATGATTCCCATACCTATATAATGTTGTTTCATATATAGCGAGCCGATTAAAAGACTTCCAGCCATACCAGGTATCCGCCCAATCAGAGATAAAATTAAAAATGGCTTGCATTTCATCTCTGAAACACCAGCAGCATAACTGACAATATCTTTTGGCAGCCCTGGTATCACATAAATTAGAAATACGATGGTATAGGCTTTTTTACTATTGAGCCTATCGATGAAATATGTCATCTTATCTTCTCCAAAGAAGAGGTGGATTGCATCTTTCCCAAGCAGTTTAGCCAAGTAGAATGAAATCAGTGTACCTAAGGTGGCACCGATAATCGAATATAATAATCCTGGTAAGAAACCGTACAGATATCCGGCGGCAAATTGAAATGCTTGACCAGGAATGACACTGATGACAATCTGTATGATCTGGACACCGATATAGATAAAAATGCTCTGGGTTTTGTACATTTTTAATACAGCAATGATGTCGTCAAAGGATTTAAATTGATTGAGAAAGTCTTTTTGGAAAAAGTAAACATAGAGTGGTATTGCAATTACAATACCCGCCAAGATTGTCAACTTCAGTATGGATAATACGACCTTGAGCTTCTTGGCTCTCTTTATATTTGCCTTTACTTCGTCTTTCGTACGATGTGCGCTTTCTTTTAATTCATCAAATTCATCTTTTGCACGGTGCGCATTGTCCTTGAATAATTCTTTGTCCATAATACACCTCTAATCCTGTAAAACCTAAAAATCCTCTAATAACCCTTTTGTGTACAGTTGATTTACTGATTTCAAAACCCCAAATTTTGAATGCTCGTAAGTCAGTCCCCCCTGAAAATAAACGTTATAAGGCTCTCTGATCGGTGCATCCGCACTAAGTTCGATAGATGAACCCTGCACAAAAGCGCCTGCAGCCATGACAACTTCTGATTCATAACCTGGCATTTCCCATGGAACTGGTGAAACATGTGCGTCGATGGGTGCTGCGGCCTGAATTCCCTCACAAAAGGCAACAACGGCTTCTGGAGAACCTAGTTTTACCGCTTGTATGATATCACTGCGATCATCTTTCGTTCCAGGACAAACTTCATATCCCAGCATCTCGTAGACTTTTGCACAGAGGATTGCACCCTTAACGGCACCATTTACCACCTTTGGCGCCATAAAAATTCCTTGCAGCATGGACCTGGTCTGGCCAAAGGTTAACCCGCACTCGCCGCCGATGCCAGGACAAGTCATTCGGTAAGATATTTTTTCTATTAAATCGTCGCGTCCACAGACATAACCGCCAGTCAGGGCAAGTCCGCCGCCCGGGTTTTTGATTAGGGAGCCTGCCATCACATCAATACCGACATTTGTCGGCTCTTTGATATCCAAAAACTCTCCATAACAATTATCCGCCATGCAGACGATGTCTGCGCGTATTTGATGGACGAATTTCGTCAAAGTCTCAATTTGGTTTACGGTAATAGACTTACGCCAACCATACCCCGTCGCACGCTGTACAGAAACCATTCTGGTTCTATCGGAGATCGTCTTCCCTAATGTCTCTAAATCTATTGAGCCGTCAGGCAGTAACTCTACCTGTTTGTAAGTAATGCCATAATCCTTTAAAGAACCCTTCCCTTCTCCCCTGATTCCTATCACTTCTTCTAAGGTGTCATAGGGACCGCCGCTGCAGTAAATCAGTTCGTCGCCGGGCCTGAGAACGCCCATCAAAGTGATGGCAAGCGCATGGGTGCCGTTTACGATGGTAGGTCTTACAAGGGCGGCTTCTGTACCGAAGATATCCGCGTAGACCCTCTCGATGGCCTCGCGGCCCGGATCATCATACCCGTATCCGGTGTTCCAAGCAAAATGCATGTCGGCAATCCTATTCTTCTGCAAAGCTGACAAAACTTTATATTGATTATAAGCCATTATATCGTCTAGGGCTTCATATTCGCTTAAAACCTCTTTTTCTGCTTGCTTGATCAATTCTAATACTTTTTTCTCGATTCCAAAATCTTTTATTAATAGTTGGTCTGTATAATTGTTCATATTTTCTCCATTTAATGTATATTACAATATATGATTATAATCCTTTTGATCGATTTGTAAATAAGTACGGGCAACCTTTAAGCAAAATTTAAGATTTTCGTTGGATTTGTGAAAGAATAATGGCAAAGAAGATGAATCCGCATCCTATGTATTCCTTAATCGATAGCATCTCCTGAAAGAAAAGCATCCCCGCCAGCATGGTGAATATGGTTTCACTGCTTAAGAGCAGCGAGGCCTTAGCCGGTTCTACATATTTTTGACCTAATATTTGAAAGGTATACCCTAGACCGCAAGAGATGATACCTGCATACAAAATCGGCACAGCTGTTGCGAATATGTTCTGCCAGCGAATATCCTCCAGAAACAGTGCCAAAACTAAACTGATTATTCCTGTAATCAGGAACTGCAGGCTGGAGAACTTTACAGGATCAACTTTGTTCACAAAATAGTCTATGGCATAAATATGCACCGCGCACCCTACAGAAGCCATAAGCATCAAAATATCCCCTCTGTTGATGGCAGTGAGTCCTTCGCTCATACACATCAGATAAAATCCGGCCAGGGCGATCAGAACTGCGAACCATATTCTCTTCTCAACTTTTCTCTTCAAAAACAAACCGGCAAGAGGCACTAATATGATATAGAGCGCAGTGATAAAACCAGATTTTCCAACGGTTGTGTATTGAATACCGATTTGCTGAAGAATTGTGAAGGAAAAAACTACTAATCCGCAGAGCATTCCGCCTTTCAGCAGGATGGCTGGATTGTGTTCCGCCTCCTTTTGCTCCGGTGTTTTCTTTCCATCCAGAATGATAATCAGCGGAATCATAGATAAGCTCCCCAGCATACAGCGCAGACCTGTAAACGTAAGTGGCCCTAGATTCTCCGTTCCTGCTTTCTGTGCTACCAGGGCAAATCCCCAGATCATGGCAGCGAAAACGAGGAACAGAATACCTCTCAGGTCTGTTTTCTTCATTTTTCTGTCCTTTCCTTCTCCCACTCCATATCCTTGACTAGATCTCGTTTCACATTTTGTTTATGTTGTGCATAAAGCTGCGTGGTGGTCACTTGATCGTGATCTAAAAGCGCTGCTACATCGTAGATAGAGTTGCCACGGCCGATTAGACTGGTAGCAGCAGTGGCACGAAGTTTATGAGGACTATAGCCCGCTTTTTTTGTTGTATTTAAAGCAATTGCAGTGTATTTTTTTACTAACTCACGAATCTGTCTGTCGGTCATTCGTTTTCCCTGCAGTGATAAAAATAGTGCGTCCCTGTGTTCCTCAAGCAAAGTATCCTCTGCCGGACGTTCATTTGCCAGGTAATCTTCTACTGCAGCCGTTGACGATTCATTGAGAGGCATGGTGGATTCTTTTCCCCGCTTCCTGTAAATCTTAAATTCACCTCGTGAAAAATGAAAGGAGGATACATTAAGCTGCTGCAGTTCAGAAAGACGCAGGCCATAGGTGAGAAACAACATCAAAATGGCTTTATCCCTTTTCTTTGTTTTCTGCCAATAGGCATACTCATGCTTTGTTAACCCAGTCCCATTGCTAACAGCATCCAGCATGATCATGACCTCATCGTCCTGTAGGGCTTTGATCTCCTTTTCCCCTGCCTTTGGGACGCGGATCGGATCAAAACCGTCAGTGATGTTTTTTGATATCAGTTGATCGCGATAGAGCTGCTTGAACATGACTGATACAGAGGATTTCTTACGGGCCAGAG
>ERZ791934.1216-NODE-1216-length-26766-cov-9.865486_pt1 | contig 26766 bp, 23 predicted proteins | sample MGYA00510125_ERZ791934 | MGnify/ENA primary metagenome ERZ791934 (study PRJEB30046, sample SAMN00993240) | human gut metagenome | study: EMG produced TPA metagenomics assembly of the A metagenome-wide association study of gut microbiota in type 2...
GGTAGGGGAGCCAGGGCAGACGGAGCCGCTCACTCAGAATTTTTATCCACACCCATACTCCTTGTACGGAGTAGATATTTAAAGCCGATGGTGATATACTTTTACTGGATCAGTCAATGGCAGCACATTGTATTCAGTGAGGTAGGACATGAAAAAAGAAAGACAATATTATGAAGCATATGATGACAGATACCGGCAGGTTCATCAAAAGTCGTTAAAATGGTTTTCAGATTCCCCTTCCCAAATTGTGGAAGAAACCTTGCAGAAGTATAAAACAGATGACCGCATGAAAATTCTTGAAATTGGCTGCGGGGAGGGAAGAGATGCTGTATATCTGCTGGAAAAAGGATATCATGTAACCGCCACGGATATCTCTCCTGTTGCTATAGAACATTGTAAAGAATGGTTCCCGGATTATTCAAATTGCTTTCAGGTTTTAGATTGCTTATCGCAGCATCTGGATGAAAAATTCGGCTTTATCTATGCCGTTTCCGTTCTGCACATGTTAGTTTTGGATGAGGACAGAAGAAGGTTTTATCAATTTATATCCGATCATCTCACAGACGGCGGCTTTGCACTCCTGTGTACCATGGGCGACGGTAAAGAAGAATCCCGTTCCGATATACAAAGCGCATTTGACCTGCAAAAAAGGATCCACGAAACCACCGGCACAGAATTGCTGATAGCCGGGACTTCGTGCAGAAAGGTTAATTTTGACACATTAGGCAAAGAAATAAGCAATAACAGCCTTGAACTGACAGAAAGCGGAATCACATCAATTATGCCTGATTTTCCAACGATCATGTATGCCGTCATCAGAAAGTGCAGTCCTGCCAAATGAGCATCTTCCTGAAAACAACAGCAAAGCCGGGCCGCCCATATCGGAATTCGTGCAAAAAAACCAGACAGGAGCCAAAATGACAAACTTAGAAAAAACAGCGGAATGCATCAATATAGTAGGCCGTTTCTGCGGCCGCAGAGACATAAACGCACTATCCAGACAAAACCTTATGGAAAGCTATGGAATTCCCCGCGTCGATCTCTTTCTTTTATTCGGCGGAAGCATCCCCTGCGCCGCAGAACTTTTCGCAGACGCCGTCCGTGAAAAAATCGCCGCGCATTATCTGATTGTGGGAGGAGAAGGACATACGACGGAAAGTCTCCGCCGGAAAATGGCCGCCCTTTGTCCCGGACTCCTCACGGAGGGAAAATCCGAAGCCGAAGTGTTCGCCGGATATTTATCCCAAAAATACGGCATCTCCCCTGACTATCTGGAAACAGCCTCCACCAACTGCGGTAATAACGTAACCAACGCCCTGGAACTCATAAAAAAAGAAGGCCTTCCCCATGACACGATTCTCCTGATGCAGGATGCCTCCATGCAGCTGCGTATGGATGCCGGGTTCCGAAAATATCTGGATGCCCACAGCCGGATTATTAATTTTGCCTGTTACCAGGCTGAAGTCATTGTCGAAAATAACGCCCTCGCCTTCCGGGATAATACCATTACCGGCCTTTGGGATATGGAACGATATATCACCCTGCTCATGGGAGAAATCCCCCGCCTCCGCGATGATTCTGAAGGATATGGCCCTCAGGGGAAAAACTTTATCGCCCATGTGGACATCCCTGAACATGTGGAAAAGGCTTATGCTTATATAAAAGAAAATTACGGGGATCTTACCAGAACTGCTAATCCCGCTTATGCCACAATCAAAGGAGAGGGAAGCGCCTGACGGCGTTCCCCTCTTTTCTTACCCTGTATGCACAGCCACGATAAACAGCAGCTTCCGCCTTTTTCCGTTCTCCTCATTCCCCCTTCAGTGCAAAATCCAACAGCCTGTGCAATTCCTCCTCAAACCGGATATCATCCGCCGCCTGTCTCTTATGCGGCCCTTTTCCATGATATTTGGAAGATGCCCTGCGCGCCTTTTTCGCCAGATGCCGCTCCATCAGCATCAGATCAATATTCTCCCGGGTATACCACTTTCCGGACTGATGAATCCCATAGGCCCCTTTCCCCAGAGCCATTGCCGCCACGCCATAGTCCTGCGTCACCACAATGTCCCCTTTCCTGCAAAGGCTCACCAGTGCAAAATCCACCGCGTCGGCTCCTGCGCCTATCACCCTGACCTCACTGTATTCAGAGTTCAGGACATGATTCGTATCACACAAAAGTATCACGGGAATTTTCCTTTCCCGAGCGAGCTTTTCCACAATTCCCACTACCGGACAGGCATCCGCATCTACCAAAATCTGCATTGATTATTGTTCCTTTCCTTTGTCTAATCATATGAAAAGACAATAAATTTCCCTTCGTAGCTGCTCCAGACCGTTTTACGGAGCATCGGAAAGTAAAAGGTGGAAAACAGCATTTGCGTTACAGAAAGCCTGAGCGCTATGGCAAACAGGCTTTCCTCAAAAGAAAAATAAACATCCTCCCTGCTGTCCGGCAGGCCATATGCATGCAGAAACCGTACCTGTTCTGAGGAAAGAACCGTCTCCGCTCTGCTCTGTTCCTCCTGGGAAAGAGTTCCGAAATAAAAGTCAAAATAGGTATTCTCTCTTCCGTTCTCCTCCAGCAGACGACAGATATATGTTTCCAGCGCTTCCTCATCCCCCTCTGCCATATCCTGCCGTCCTGACCGTATGGCCTCCTGCAGAGTATCCGGCACCATGCAGCCGGCCCTGAGCAACTCTTCCTTCTTCATAGCTTCTCCCGAAATTTCCCGGTCCTTCTATACCTGACCGAACAAAGCCTTCGCCTTCTCCATCCGTTCCACAATCCTGACTCCGAAAGGACAGCGCGTTTCACATCCGCCGCACTGAATACAGTCCCCCGCATTCGCAGACAGCTGGCTGTAATGCGCCTTGACGGTCGCCGGTACTTCTTCCTGCATCACTGCCAAATCATACAGCTTATTGACCATGGCGATATCAATTCTGGAAGGACAGGGCGCGCAATGGCCGCAATAGGTACACTGTCCGCTGTAAGCATGATGAGGAGCGTTTGCCAGCACGCTGGCATAATCCTTTTCTTCCTCCGTCGCCGTTTCATAGGCCACGGCAGCATCCACATGCTCCGGCGTATCAAATCCTGCCAGAACACTTGCCACCGCAGGCCTGGTAAGCGCATAATGCAGACACTGAACCGGAGTCAGAGCCGCACCGAAGGGTGATGTTTCCGCCTGGAACAAACGCCCGCCTGCATACCCCTTCATAACGGTTATCCCCACACCCTCTCTTTCACAGATCCGGTATAGCTCCTCCCTCTCCGGAGCGATCCCGCCCAGCTGCTCCTCGTAGGTTTCTTTAAAATACTCATTCAAATCCTCTGACGCAGGAAGCAGATCAAATGCCGGATTCACACTGAAAAGAATCATTTCAATGACTCCGCTCAGAGCTGCCATCCTGGCCACCTCCGGATTATGGGTACTTATACCGATGTGGCGGATGACGCCCTGAGCCTTCAGCCCCTTCACATAATCAATGAATTCCCCTTCCATGATACGCCGGAATTCCGCCTTCTCATCCACGAAATGAATCATGCCCAGATCAATATAATCCGTTCCCATCCTGTCAAGAAGATCCTGGAAGGCAATGCGTACCTGCTCCAGATTCCGGGTACGCACATACTGCCCGTTCTGCCACGTGGATCCCAGATGTCCCTGGATGATCCAGCGCTCCCTCTTCCCTGCAATCGCCGCCCCGATCTTGGAGCGCACTTCCGGTTCCGACATCCAGCAGTCCAGGATGTTAATCCCCAGTTCCTCACACCGGTCGATGACCGCCTTCACCTCTCCCGCATTGTGACGTTCCAGCCATTCTCCGCCCAGCCCGATTTCACTGACGGAAAGCCCAGTTTTTCCTAATTCTCTGTACCTCATTCGTTATCCTCCTTGCATGTGTTTGATTCCTATTATGGGGTTGTTCAGGAATTGTCATCTTCAACAACCCTTCCTCCAACATTTGATCCATATAATACCGTTTCAAATAAGAGCGATTAGGTATATTAAATTTTGCCATAATTTCTTTTACTGTTTTCGGTTCCTTACAAAATAGTAAAATTTCATTTACAATATCTTGGTCATTTTCTTGTCCATGTTCTTGTTCTCTTTGTACAAGACCATCATTTAATAGCTGTAAATAAGAATTGCAAGCTTTACATAAAACCCATAATCCCACTTTTTGACATCTCATATTCCGGCAACGGGCCACCATAGGATTCGCACGCTTCCCGTATCTTCTCAATCCTCGACACATAAAAAGAATGTTATCGTTTCTGCAAACTATTGTACTATATCCGGATTCCTTTTTCCACTCTATTCTGTGTGTCATATACAATCCTGGCAACAGTTCAGTCCTGCATAAAATGGAATAAAGCAAAATATCGAATCCGAAAAGGAAGAACTGCCATAAGCTGAATATTTTCAGCAAAATGGCAGTTCCTTTAAAAATTTCCAGTATTTCAACATAATCCGGCTGTCTCTGATTACTACATCATTCACCGACCATTCCTACATCAATTCTCTTAGCCAATTCCCTTGCAGCAGAATGACATTTTCTCGAAATTCACCATCTCTAATCTCTCCTGCCTCCTGCCCGGCGGCTTCTGTCTCAGCATTATACCTATATCATTTCCTTTCCCACACCGCCGTTTCAAAAGGACGAAACCGCACCCCTTCGGCCCCCTTCTCAGGCTCCCCGGCATAATTCCCCAGAATCTTTACATAATCACCTTTTCCCATTACAATCCCCGCCGTAACAGTCCGGGAGGTAAAATTATTCACCACCAGAAGTTCTTCCCCCTTCAGGCTGCGCCGATAAGCGAACACCTCCGGCTGGTCATCACACAGAAATTCTATTCTTCCCTCTGCAACCACCTTCTTCCGCTTTCTGAGCGCAATCAGTTCCCGGTAAAAATGAAAAACCGAATCCTCATCCTCCACCTGCACCGAAGCATTGATTTCCCTGTAGTTATCCGGACACCCTATCCACGGCGTGCCCGAAGTAAATCCCGCATTCTCCGTCCCGTCCCACTGCATAGGAGTACGCCCGTTATCCCGGGACCGGCAGGAAAGCACCTTCAGCGCCTCCTCCTTCGTTTTACCCCGCTCCAGAAGAATCTGATAATAATTCAGACTCTCCACATCCCGGTACTGGCTGATATCCGTATAATCGGCATTTGTCATTCCCAGCTCTTCCCCCTGATAAATATAGGGAGTTCCCCGAAGCAAATGGATAGCGGCTGCCAGCATCTTGGCGGATTCCTTCCGGTATTTTCCCTCCTCTCCCAGCCGGGAAACGATTCGCGGCTGATCATGGTTGCACCAGAAAACAGCATTCCACCCCTCATTTTCCTGCATTCCCAGCTGCCACTTTTTAAGAATAGACTTCAGCTCCCCCAAATCCGGTTCCATCAGCTCCCATTTATTACCATCCTTGTAATCCACCTTAAGATGATGAAAACTAAAACACATGGAAAGCTCTTTTTCCTCCGGATTGGAATAACGGATGCAATTTTCCAGCGAAGTGGAGGACATTTCCCCCACCGTCACCAAATCCTCAATCCCCGTATCCGCCGTGAGTTCCTTCAGGAATTCATGCACATGCCGCCCATCCGTATAAAACCTTCTGCCGTCCCCCTCCCAATCATCCTCCCAGACCTCCGGTTTGGAAATCAGATTCACCACATCGAACCGGAATCCCCGGATTCCTTTTTCTTTCCAGAAAAGAATAACCTTTTTCAGTTCCTCCCGAACCTCAGGATTTTCCCAGTTCAGATCCGCCTGCGTCACATCAAACAGATGAAGATACCACTTCCCCAGATGAGGCACATACTCCCAGGCCGAGCCCCCGAATTTGGATTCCCAGTTCGTAGGAGACCTATCCGCCTCCCCGTCCCTGAAAAAATAGTAATCCATATATTTCTGCTCCCCTGCCAGAGCCCGCCGGAACCATTCATGCTCAGTGGAGGTATGATTAAACACCATATCAAGCATCAGCCCTATTCCCCTGTTCCCGGCCTGCTCTGCCAGCACCTCCAAATCCTCCATGGTACCGAATACCGGATCCACACTCCTGTAATCCGCCACATCATAACCATTATCTTTCTGCGGAGAGCGGAAAAACGGCGTCAGCCAAAGATAATCCACTCCCAGCTTTTCCAGATAATCCAGCCTGCTGATGATCCCTTTTAAATCCCCGATCCCATCTCCGTCGGAATCCTGAAAGGATTTCGGATAAATCTGATAAACAACCTTATCTTTAAAATCTGCCATTTTTTCTGCTCCTCTACTCAAATACCATAATTTCCGTCTCATTTGCGGTTCCACGCATACCGGTAAGCATGCGGATATTCTCCGACTCACCCGCATCCGTTACAACACACACCGTCACATCAGGATGCCCTGCCTTCTTTATTTTTTCCCTGTCAAACCGGATGAGCGGCGAACCTGCGCTTACCCGCTCCCCCTGCTTTACCAGATAAGTGAAACCGTCACCCTTCATATCCACCGTATCAATACCCACATGAATCAGAAGCTGAATCCCGTTATCCATGAGCAGCCCCACCGCATGACGGGAATCCTCCATCATCACAATAACCGTTCCTGCCCCCGGAGAAATAACCGTATCATTTTCCGGCCGTACAGCCAGCCCTTCTCCCATGATCCCTTCTGAAAAAACACCATCCCCCACTTCCTTCAAAGGAATGATCATCCCATCCAGAAATGCCCGGAAAGCCTGCCCTTTCCCCATATTTTCATCCCTGCTGCCGCCCGAAACATCGCTGCCTTCCTGACTCCCGCTCTCCTCCGGTACCCTTTCCATCGCCCTATTTCCCGCAGCCAATCCCTTTTTCTTCCCCACAACAGCCGTAAGCAGAAAAGGAACCGCCACTGCAATCGCCATACAAACTGCAAACATAGGCATAAATACCGGCTTGATGGACAGAATCCCCGGAAGACCTCCCACACCGATAGCATTCGCCGTAACACCCACTGCCACACACACCACACCGGCACAGGCAGAACCAATCATACCGCAGATAAAAGGAAACATATGCTTCAGGTTCACACCGAAAATAGCAGGCTCTGTCACCCCCAGATAACAGGATATACAGGCAGGGACATTCACTTCCTGAGCCCTTGCATCCTTTTTCTGAAGCCAAATCATACCAAGCACCGCAGAACCCTGCGCGATATTCGAAAGAGCGATCATCGGCCACAGCATAGTCCCCTCATAATCCGCAATCAACTGTAAGTCTATCGCATTCGTCATATGATGAAGCCCCGTAATAACCAGCGGAGCATAAACAAATCCGAACACAGCCCCAAAGACCACTTTAAAAGATCCCGTAATTCCCGCGTATACCACAGAAGAAATAGCAGACCCGATTTTCCACCCAATAGGCCCCAGAATAAAATGAGCCGCCACCACCGAAAGCAAAAGACTGCAGAAAGGCACCACCACCATCGAAATCACCTGAGGCGTTATCTTCCTGAAAAACTTCTCCAGATAACACAGAGTAAACGCCGCCAGAATAGCCGGAAGCACCTGCGCCTGATAACCAATCATATTAATACGGAAAGCCCCGAAATCCCAATAAGGAATACTGTCAGCTGCCGTAGTAGCCACCGAATAAGCATTCAGCAGCTGCCCCGAAACCAACGTCAGCCCCAATATAATCCCCAGAATCTGCGTAGTCCCCATCTTCTTCGTCACAGACCAGCAGATCCCCACCGGAAGCATATGGAAAACAGCCTCCCCAATCAGCCAAAGAAAACTATCCATACCAGCCCAGAACTGACTCATTTCCGCCAAAGTTTTCGTACCGTTTTCAAACAAATACAGACTGTCGATACAGTTTCTGAACCCCAGAATCAACCCTCCGACAATAATCGCCGGAATCAAAGGAGCAAAAATCTCCGCAATCGCTGTTATCGCCCTCTGCAGCACATTCTGATTCTTTTTCGCAGCCTGCTTCACCGCATCCTTAGACACCCCTTCCACACCTGCAACCGCCACAAAATCATTATAAAAATCCGCCACACCATTCCCGATAATCACCTGAAACTGCCCCGACTGCGTAAAACTCCCCTTCACCGCCTTCATCCCTTCAATCCCGGCAACATCCGCCTTCCCCGGATCATTCAAAACAAACCGCATCCGAGTCATACAATGCGAAACCGCCCCAATATTCTCCTTCCCCCCAATCAACTCCAACAATTCCCTCGCATCCCCAGCATATTTTCCCATCTTTTTTCCTCCGCCCTTCTCCCATCAACTTGTTTAAACAAGTACCTCATATCTATTTTATATCACACTTGTTTAAACAAGTCAACCCATTTTTTATTTAATTTCCCACTCCCCCTTCCCAGATAATACATACTCCTCTCCCATTCTTCCCTTCCCTCGCCTGCCAATACGTACCACAGATAAAAACGAAAGGTACCAGCCTCCCGTCCTCCCTGGGTCCGTATGCGGGGGCTCTCTCTATGCTTCGGCGGATGCATCTCAAAAAAAGGGAGCTGTATCTTACTGTTTCGCTTCCGTCCTCCGCTGCCGCCCTTAGCGGCGCTGTCTGACGACCAACGGGAGGAGTTTAAGCCGCGTTGGCAGCGGAGGACGGAAACGAAACAGTTAGATACAGCCCCTTTTTTTGTCTGCATCCGCCGAAGCATAGAGAGAGCCCCCGCATACGGACCCAGGGAGGCCAGGAGGCTGGTACCTTTCGTTTTTATCGTCCCCCCCACACCCTTGACTTCCGCCTCCATTCGTTTATAATAAGAATAGATGTTTAAACAAGCAAAGGAATCAACCATGCCAAAAGCAAAATACGAATCCATTTACAAAGATCTGAAACAAAAAATCGAGTCTCAGGAATATCCCTGCCAGGAACTTCTTCCTTCAGAAAACACCATGGTGGAAATCTACGGCTGCTCCAGAAACACCATCCGCAGGGCTGTTGCCCAGCTGGTGGAGGAAGGCTATGTCCAGTCCCTCCACGGAAAAGGCGTCCGGGTTATTTACCAGCCAGTGGATCAGGCTTCTTTTTATATAGGAGGCATCGAATCCTTCCGGGAATCCGCCGAAAGGAACCACCGCCAGACTTCCACCCATGTGGTACAATTCGCCGAAATATCTGCCGACGAACACATCCATACCAAAACCGGCTTCCCCACAGGAAGCATTCTTTATTATATACAGCGCGTCCGCTACCTTGACGGAAAAGCCCTGATACTGGATATCAATATGTTCCTGAAATCCCAGGTTCCCGGCCTCACCCGCGAGATTGCGGAAGGCTCCATTTACGACTACATTGAAAAAGAGCTGGGCATGCAGATCATAACCAGCAAACGAACCATGACGGTGGAGCATACCACCCAGGTCGATGAAAAATATCTGGAACTGAAGGATTACAACTGCCTGGCCGTAGTCACCAACCAGACCTATAATGCGGACGGTATCATGTTTGAATATACCCAGTCCAGACACCGACCGGACTTCTTCCGTTTTCAGGAAACAGCCACCCGAAAACACCGCCAGGAAACACAGTGAGAATCCGCTCCCTGAAAAATATCTGCCCGATAAAAAACCTCCTGCCCAGACAGGGACAGGCCGCTGCCCGCCCCTGTCTGACAGGAGGTTTCTCTTATTCCTTCTTCCCGAACTTCTGAAACAACGCTATCTCTTTTTCATCATAAGCCGTAAAATCCTCATGGTACAAATCATGCTGCCACAGCGTCAAATCAAGCCCCTCTTCTTCCCTCAGATAATCCCAGGGAAGATAAAACTGTGACTTTCCGGCAACCAGCCCCCAATGGTAGCTGCCGATCCTGTTTTCATAAAAATACGGAAGAAGCTCGCTGATATTATTATCCAGGATACGGTTGAGCCATTCTGTATTTATAAGCGGCCTGCCTTCTTTAGAAAGCCCGTTTACCGCCTGTCTCACCCGTTCAAAATTTTCATATTGATGGAAGGAAACGATATCCGAAAGATCCACTGCCCTCTTCTGAATCGGTTCCAGCTGTGCATCCTCCGAAACCCCATACCCTTCCGGATAAGACCAGGGCGCCGCCGTCAATGGCTGATCCGGATCGATATCCCTGGCTATTTCAAACACACGCTCCAGATATCCCATACTCAGGGAATGCCTGTTGCTGTTTCCCGGTTCATTCCACAAATCCCATATGATAATCCTGGGATCCCTGGCGTACCTGCTGATCATTTCCTTTGCATAGGTATATTGAGGTTCTCTCCATTCCTCCTCATCAAATAAAATCCAGCCCGTTTTTCTTTTTTCCCCGGTAAAGGGATTTTCCGCTTTTCCTCCATGATGCCCGATATCATAAGGCTGCCAGCCCTCACTCATTCTGTCAGGAAACACCGGATCCGGCCTTTCAAAAGGCGCACAGTCATTAAACAGCACCGGCATGAGCGTAACCCCGAATTCCTCCAGCAAATCAAGCAGCTCGTCCAGCTTTCCGAAAAAGCGTTCCCGCTCAAAGTACCAGGCATGAAAAGGCATAAACATTCTCACACTGTTAAGCCCTGTTTCCCGCAGAAGCTTCAGTTCTTCTTTCACAGACGCAAGAACCTCTTCCCTTGTATCGTCCTGCCACAGCTCCGTATTATGCAGGGTGACTGCCGGGACATAATTACAGCCCATCAGCCACGGACGCTCCTCATACCACGCATTGATTTTTTCCTTACTCCATCTGTTCCCCATCCCTTATTCTCCTTTCGTCCATTCCCAAACAGAAGCTTCATAAGGGCGCAGCATAAGCTCCGGCCCCCATTGCTGCCCCTCATAATTGCCGATAACCCGTTTTGCAGCCTGCCCGGCCATTTCCTCCGGAAGCCGCCATAAAAGCTCTTTTTCCGCAAAGCTGCACACCACAAGCAGATGCTCCTCATGAAAGCTTCTTTCGTATACAAACACGTCTTCCGATTCCGGATCCAGCAGCCGGTACTCCCCATTCACGATAACCGGCTTTTCCTTCCTCAGCTTCACAAGCTCCTTATAAAAAGAAAATACGGAATCCTCCCTCCCGATCTGGTCTGCAGCATTGATTTCCCCATAATTCGGATTCACCATAATCCATGGCTCTCCCTCCGTAAATCCGGCATTAGGGGAAGCATCCCACTGCATGGGCGTACGGGCGTTATCCCTGGACTTATACCGAAGGAAACGCAGCATTTCCTCCTCTTTGAAAATCCCCTTCCCCGTAAGCTCCCAATAGGCATTGATGCTGTCCAAATCCCGGAAATCCGCAATCCCCTTAAAAGGCACATTCGTCATCCCAAGCTCTTCCCCCTGATAAATATAAGGGGTACCCTGCATCATATGCAGGCATACCGCCAGCATTTTGGCGGAAACCTCCCTGTACTCGGGTGAATCGTTTCCAAAGCGTGAAACCACCCTCGGCTGATCATGATTGCACCAGAAAAGACTGTTCCAGGCCTTGCCATACAGCCCTGTCTGCCACCGGGAAAGAACCTCCTTCAATTCCGTAAGGCGGCATTTCCTGTCGGTCCATTTATTTCCCTTTTCATCAAAATCCAAATCCACATGTTCAAACTGGAAAACCATGCTCAGCTCTTTTTCGTCACAGGAAGCATATTTCAGCGCCTCCTCCAGCGTAACGCCGGAGCATTCCCCGACTGTGATGGTATCCCTTCCGTCCAGTACCTCCCGCCGCATTTCCTGCAGATATTCATGAACACGCGGCCCGTTGGCGCAATAATTAAAGGCTGCATAGCCGGTAATTCCCGCCGGACCGTCCGGAAAATCCGGATCCTTGGAAATCAGGCTGATAACATCCATCCGGAAGCCGTCCACCCCCTTATCCAGCCACCAGTTCATCATCCGGTACACTTCCCGGCGTACCTGCGGGTTCTCCCAGTTCAAATCCGGCTGCTTAACGGAAAACAGATGAAGATAATACTCTCGGCTGCTTTCCTCATATTCCCAGGCCGGCCCGCCGAAGCAGGAGCCCCAGTTATTCGGCTCCTTTCCCTCTTTGGGTTTCTTCCAGATATAATAATCCCTGTAGGGATTGTCCTTACCTTTCCGGCTTTCCTGAAACCAGGGATGCTCGTCCGAGGTATGGTTCACCACCAGATCCATCACCAGCTTCATTCCCCTCGCATGGATTTCCTCCAGCATCCGGTCAAAATCCGCCATCGTCCCGAAATCCTTCATAACGGCCTGGTAATCGCTGATATCATAACCATTATCGTCATTGGGCGACTCATATACCGGCGAAAGCCAGATAACATCCGCTCCCAGCTCCTTCAGATAATCCAGCTTCCCCGTAATCCCGTTTAAATCACCGATTCCATCCCCGTTACTGTCACAGAAGCTTCTGGGATAAATCTGATAGACAACGCTCTTCTTCCACCAATCCTTCTCCATTGCCTGTCTCCCCTTTTCATATCATTTATGGAGTATACCTGTCCGTCCTGATTTTACCGCATATTTCTAAGGCCATTATAGCATTCCGATACAGGGAAAGCCAGAAATTCCCATATTCATAAAATATTTAAATTTAACAAGGTACCTTGACATTTGTTCTTCCATGGTGTATTCTTAATTCATAAGGTACCTAGTAATCATTGCAAATCATATTTGAAAAGAAAGAAGGAATTGCCTATGAACGAAAACACAAACCAATCATGTCCCTGCTGTCCTAACCACTGTCCTTCCGGCGCTTTACAGTGCGGAAAAGGAAGGGCTTATTTTTCAGAAGCTTCCGAAACGAATCAGCCCGGATCGGATGAAAGAGACACTCAAAATGCTTCCCACCACCATTCCGCCCATGCCCGCCATGAGGAACTCCGGGAACGCCATGAGGAATTTCGTGAACGCCGCGGCAGAAGAAACGGCCGTGAACCCTTCCCGGAACACTTCTTTCCCGACGGACAGCCTCTCACCGGCGAAGAACAGCTCTTCGAGCAGTTCAGAGCCTGTGCCCATGCACTGCACCATCCGGGAAACGGCAAATCCGGCCAGCTGCGTATTCTTTCCATTCTGTCCGCCAGAAGCCCCATCACACAAAGACAGCTCATGGATATTCTGGATGTACGCTCCGGTTCCTTAAGTGAAATCCTGGGAAAAATGGAAGCCGAAGGCTATATCACCCGCTCTCCGAATGAACAGGATAAAAGAGGCGTGGATGTCACTCTCACCCCCGCGGGCCTGGAAGCCGCCGAACAGATGCACGTCAGCAGAGAGACTTCCGTACAGGATTTCTTCTCCTGCCTGGATGAGGAAGAGAAGGAACAGCTCTCCCACATTTTGGATAAGCTTCTGGCTGACTGGCGCAGCAAAAAAGAAATGTACGGCGGCAGAGACCGAGACAACAGAGGCCGAGACAGCAGAGAACGGGGACGACGGGAACGCCGTTCAGTGGAAAGACACCACCGGCAGTAAAAAACGCCTGCAGGGGATTCACTCAATCCCACGCAGGCGTTTTTGTCAGATACCCATTTATCAGATACTCATTTATTTATCAGATACTCCTGTCCGTCATATATACTGCTTCGATATTCTCTATCGGCACGTCCCCTTCAAAGCCCTGGCTGGCCATGAGCATATAGCCGCCGTCCTTCCCCAGTAAATCTATGAATTTCCGTACCTCCGCCCGTACCTCTTCCGGCTTTCCGTAAGGCAGCAGCCCCTGCGTATCAATTCCTCCATGGAAAAGAATCTTGTCCTTATACAGCTGTGCCAGACGTTCCGCCTCCAGCCCCTGCACCTTCTGAACCGGCTCCAGCGCATCCACGCCGCACGCAATAAATTCCGGTATCAGCGGTGCCACGGCCCCGCAGGAATGCTGCTGGTAAAACGCGCCGTATTTATGCGCCAGATCCGCCAGCTTTATCGTATTCTCCCGATAAAATTCTCTCCACATATCCACCGAAAACAGCAGGGATATCTGTGTTCCGTAATCATCATGAGGACGAAGGACATCCACCCTGCCCTCCCCGGCCTCGAAAATTCTCCGGTAATATTCCATCTCAAATTCATTCATGCGTTCCAGGATCCGTTTGGCGGTATCAGGCTCATCCAGCATCAGCATAAAAAACTGATCCATCTCTATCAGAAAGGTAACCATCTGGAAAGGGCCCTCATGGCCTACAATAATTGCCTTATCCGGATTGCTGTCACACACCTTCCTGACAGAGCTGTAATCAAACCAGTCCGGATCGGGGAACATGACAGCATCCACATCCTCCACAGTTTCCACTCCATTTAAAGGGAAATAGGTTGTGGTTCCATAAGTATCGATCGCGGTCGTATGCATGGTTGTTTCGAACCCCCACCAGGACTGCTCCACCCGCTCCCCTTTTTCATTCAGATAGGTCTTCAATTCCGGCCCGATATATTCCGGCCCGGCCGTCACGATATCTATTTCATATTTTTCCAGCAGCTGGCTGTAATCTGTAAAACCATAATGCTTCAGCAGCTTCTCCGTCACAGAGCCCACCGCCTCAAAAGCCGCCGGAACACGATCCGGCTTCCGGTGCTCCATCACAGCTCTCACTCTTTCTTTGGATGTCATAACAGCGCCCTCCCTTTCCCATAGCAGAAATCAGTTTTATCACAACAGTCCGGACAGACCCGAACCGTTATCTTTTATCTTTATTTTATCCTCCCCCGCCGGAAACCGGAATTCCCTGATTTATCTGATTTGTTGTAAAATTTAAAACCTCTTCTTGCTGATTTTCCTCTCCAATAGTACAATAACCTTGACAGCCGCACATCAGTTTTATTTAAACGGAAGGAAAATATCATGCAGGATATCTATAATCCCGAAAATTTCACTCCCTACCTGTATCATGCCCCTGAAAACAGCGGCACCGGCCTGCCGTTTATTATCCGTGCCTCCCGAATGGGCTGCGGCTATGAGGAATCTTTCTTTTGTGTACAAAGAAATGCCGACTATCCCTATTTCACCGTTCATTTCCTGTTCGACGGCTGCGGCTTCTTCCATATCGCCGGAAAAGACTATCTGCTGAAAAAAGGGGATGCCTTCATTATAACTGCAGGAGACGCCCATACCTATTCCAATTATTCCGGGGATCCTCTCGGCCTTGTCTGGATTGAGCTTGCTATTCCGGGACAGCAGGAGCTGTCCGGCTTTTTCAAAATGAACCATATCCATACCCTTGACGCCGCCCATACCGAAAAACCCCTGGCTCAGCTGATTTCCATCATCAAAGCACAGAAGGCTGCTCCGGAAACCGATGATTTCCGTTTATCCAAATTGTACTACGCTTTTCTTATGGATCTGCTGGAAGCGGCAAGCCTTTCTCCTGCACGCAGTCATCCCCAGCTGGTTACGGATGCCCTGAGCTATATCGAACAGCATTTTACGGAGGATCTGCGGATCTGCCGCCTTTCGGAACACCTGCATGTGAGCCACACCTATCTCACACGCATTTTCCGCAGATATGTAGGAACCACACCGCTGAAATACATAAGCCTGAAACGCATCGAATATGCCTGTTCCTTACTGAATACCACATCCATGTCCTGTGAAAGAATAGGGGAATGCATCGGCATGTATGATGCTTCCCATTTCAACCGCTTCTTTACCCGGCAAATGGGGCTGGCTCCCTCCGTTTACAGAAGCAAAAACAGGGAGACCCCCACTTAACCGTTTGCCGGTGTGGGTGCCTCCCTTATTTCGTTCCTTTCAGTCCGTGTTCATCTCTCCTTCAATCCTATATTCCACTATATTTATCCCGGGCCTTACTGTCATTTGCAGGCAGGGCAATACAGTGCGGGGATAAAGAAGATTTACATTCGGCTCGCAGTAAATAAAATCCGCGTCCGCCTTTCCCTCTGTCTGAATGATCCCACAGCTGCCTTTCTTTCCCCTTATCCTCGCGCTCCCTTCCCCTGCTTCCCAAACCAGCTCCTCTTTTTCCGAAAAAGGAAGGGCAAATCCGGCGGCCGCGGCCTGATATATCCCATCGCTTTGAATGATATGCCGGCATCTGCAGCCCTCCGCCTCAAAGGAAAGCTCCGTTTCAATATGCACTCCGTCAAAAGGGATCCAAGTGCTGACGATTCTCTCCTCCGTTATTTCCACAGCTTCACACCTTGTCCGCACGTGCCAGTACCCATCCTTATACAGGGACAGCATATTATCCGGAGCAGCCTGCTCCAGTGTACGATAGGATCGCGGAACCTGAAATCCAAAGCCGGTGGAATATGCAAATTTTTCATATTTCTCCGCATAGTGTGCCGGCTTCCATGCACAATACTGCCCCGAAGTGAGGGCTATCACATGTCCGTTCTTCCTTTCCCTGACAAGCATCCCCGCATGGGGCATCATACGGACACCTTCCCTCGCAGGAAGTTCCTTCTCCTCCGCCTTCCAAAACGGATGCTCCTCCGGCAGCGCAAGAACCAAAAAACTCTTCATGGCCCAGTAAGGAGAGGAAGGGGAATTATATCCTTCCGCCATATTTAAGTTGGGATAGGCATAACCAATTGTCAGTTTATCCTCGCAATCCAGTATGGGCTGCCGGAACCAGTACCGGAAATGTCTGCTTATCAGGCCCCTGAGTATTCCCCACGGCACAGTCTCCGAACCGGAAAAAGCAAGCGCTGCCCAAAAGGCTGTCTGGGCAAAACGGTATGTGAGCGACCTGCCGTAGGGAATCGCTTCTCCCGACCGTGCAAACCACCACATAAAATCCTGAGCAAACCTTTCCCCTCTTTGTATGTAAACTGCCGAGCGTTCCGGATCCTCTTTTTTCATCACACCAGCATAGATAAGGGAGTAGAAATGCATGGCAAAGGAGATATAATAATCCCTCTGTGCCGTTTTCCCATCCGAATACCATCCGTCTCCAAGGTAAAAATCCTCTATGCGGGCCAAATCTGCGGCCAGCCGCTCCTCACTCCAGCAGCCGCCGTTCTTTCTCAGCCCGCAGTTTACCAGTATCCGGAAAAAGAGCCAGTTATTATCTGATATCTCATGCTCATTGATCTGATTCAGCCAGTCGGAAAACATCCTTCTCTCTTCCCCGGACAGCGGCTCCCAAAATCGTTCCGGCACCATCAGCAGGGCAAATCCCAAAACCGCCATCTCCACAAACGCCTGGCTTCCGTCCTCATAGGTTCCCCAGTATTCCTCATTCTCCGGATTGATGCCATTTCTGAGCCCCCTCAGGATCTCTTCATCCAGGGGCGTCGTTTTCCCCGATACCATATAAGGCACGATGCCCCAGAGAATTCTGGAATAAGCCTCCAGCCCGATGATTTTATCGCCATAGTGGGCCGACGTATATCCAATATAAATCCCCGTGTTTCCTTTCGTATAATATTTTTTCAGCGGTCTGCAGAGTCCCAGCAGAGCCTCTTCATAATCCTCTCTGGAGGCAAAATTCGTATTTATCATAATTTCTCCATTCCTGTCCGCGCCTATCCCTTAACAGACCCTATCATAACCCCCTTGACAAAATATTTCTGGGCAAAGGGATACAGGCACAAAACGGGCACTGACGCAACAATGATAAGGGAATATTTCAGCAGATCGGCCAGTCCCTGTTTAGCCTCCATAAGTGTGGGATCCACAAAGGAATTCATATCCATGGTATTATTGATCAGGATCTCCCTCAAAAAGATCTGAAGCGGGTACAATTTCTTGTCATTTAAATAAAGGAACGCATTAAAATAAGCATTCCAATGGCCCACCCCATAGAACAGGGCAAGAACGGCTATGACCGCCTTGGACAGCGGAAGAATAATGCGGAAAAAATATTTTGTGTCACTGCAGCCGTCAAGCTGCGAAGCCTCCAGAAGCTCATCCGGTATATTGCTTTGAATGAAGGTCCTCGCCACAATCATGTTATAAACAGACAGTGCGCCCGGCAGAATGATAGCCCATCTGGTATTCATCAGATGCAGATCCCTGATCAGAATATAATTGGGTATCATTCCTCCTCCGAAAAGCATGGTAAAGGTGAAAAAGAAGGTTAAGATCCCTTTCCCCTTTAAGTCCTTCCGTGAAAGCGGATAAGCGGCCATCAGCGTCACCGCCACGTTAATAAAAGTACCGCATACGGTATAAATAATAGTGTTCTTATATCCCAGCCAGATATCCTTATTTTCAAAAACCGCTTTATAGCCCTCCAGGCTGAAATCCACAGGCAACAGTATTACCTTTCCGGAGGTAACCGCGGACGCCGATGAAAAGGATGCCGAAACAATATAAATCAGGGGATACAGAACCAAAATCAACAGCAGCGTAAGAAAAACCAGGACTATCCCGTCAAATACCTTATCACTTCCTGATTTTCTTATTTTTGTCCTGCCTTTACTCATAATTCTCCTCCCTTACCATAAGCTCTGTTCCGTTACTTTTTTACTGACCGCATTGACCGATACAATCAATATCAAGTTAATGACCGAGTTAAACAAACCAATTGCGGTTGCATAGCCGTAATCACCCGTAGCGCTTTCCAGACCCATTTTATACACATAGGTGGATATTACTTCGCTGGAACGCAGGTTCAGATTGTTCTGCATGAGAAAAGCCTTCTCAAATCCTATATTCATGATCGAGCCTGCATTCAGTATTAAAAGCATAATTGCCGTAGGCAGGATGGAAGGAAGGTCAATATGCAGAATACGCTGAAACTTACTCGCCCCGTCCATCTGCGCCGCTTCATGCAGCTCCGCATCCACTCCCGCAAGGGCCGCCATATAAATGATCGAATTCCAGCCCATCGACTGCCAGACCCCGGAAAGCACATAAATATGGGGAAAAGCCGAGGCCGATCCCAAAATGTCAGGCGCATTATTTCCGGTAACCGCACTGTAAATAATTCCATACAGGCCTATTCTGGGATTAAATACCTGGATGATCAGACCTACCATAACGACTGTTGAAATAAAGTGGGGCATGTAGGTAACTGTCTGAATAAACTTCTTGTATTTCAGGTTATTCATGGAATTCAGCAAAAGAGCCAGCATAATAGGGATGGGAAAACCGGCCAGCATGCCGTACAGTGACAGGGTCAGCGTATTTTTCAGCAGTCTCCAGAACTGATAATTCCGGAAAAACTTTTTAAAATTATCAAACCCAATCCACGGGCTTCCCATGATTCCCAGATTCATATTATATTTTTTAAAAGCAAGCTGGATACCAGCCATAGGTATGTAGTTGAAAATAAAGACCAGTACTATCGGTATTACCAAAAACAGATATAACTGCCAATGCTTTATTCTTTTTTTCCTTTTCAACTCATTGACTCCTTTCCGGTTATGCTATGCGTAAATATGGGGATCTGCCGCATCGCAGCGATCCCCATTGCTTAAGCTAAACGCATAACTACTTTCTGCCCTCCGCACGGTCATATGCGCTCTGTTCGATTTCCAGATATCGCTCCAAACCGCAGGCTTCCAGTTCCTTCAGGTAATCATCCCATTCACTGAGAGGCCGGTCTCCGGTGATAAAACGAACGATCGCCTCATCCCTTGCGGCCTTGATTGTCGTATAAAGTTCGGCTCTTTCTTCCTTTTCATCCACCGTATAGACTAAGTTATTGACATATTCTTTGGGTGTATAATCCTTGTACAAGCCTACAGCCTTGGAAAGCATAGATACCGTGGCCTTCGGATCCGGATTAGCCGCAACTCCCTGATCACTCATGGAACCTGACCGATAGGCAGGGCCCACCTGTCTCCAGGAGGAATTCTGATCCACATTCCAGATATCGTTCAGAATAAGAAATCCACAGGGAATGCCAAGCGAATCCTCATACAGCCCTTTTTCCTTGTCCGCGCCTTCCCTCGTCCAGTCAACGCCTTCCACTCCATATCGGGTCATCATGGACATGGATTCCTCATACAGATAATCTCCCAGACGGAATGCCAGCTCGGGATTTTTGCAGTATTTGGTAATTGCCATTTCCTCAATAATCGTAGTCGGTGAATATGCCGCATATCTTACCCCTTCAGGCCCCGTAAGCGGAGGCAGCGGCTCCATGTCAACCCTTCTTTCGCTTTCAGGCAGATAGGCGCTCATACTTCCGGCCGCCAGACAGCCTACAAGCTGTACCTCTTCGTTTTCAAGAAGAGCCTTGAGCTGCTTTACATCCTGTGTATAAGACATGGGATCCAGAAGGCCTTCCGTACAAAGCATATTCATGTATTCCAGACCGTCTCTCCATTCAGGCTGTGTATAGGATGCCATGACTTTACCGTCTTTTACCATCAGATATTTCTGATCATTATTCGCATAAACAAAGGCGTTCATAAGAAAATCCTGAGGCCTCTGATTCCAGCCGTCTTTAGAACCAATCAGCGGAATTTCATCCGCTTTGCCGTTCCCATTCGGATCCTGGGTTTTGAACGCTTTCAGGACTTCATAAAATTCCTCTGTCGTTGTGGGCATGTCCAATCCCAGCTTATCCAGCCAGGTCTGGTTAATCCAGTATCTCTGAGATATCTCGTTCGCCAGCGCAGGATAATAAGAGGCCATGGCATAGATATTGCCGTCCGCGGAAGTAACCCCTTTCAGCATCAGCTCCTGATCCTCTTCCGGAATCTCATGATGGAAATAATAAGAGATATCAGGATCCTCATAGTATTCATTCAGGGGAAGGAACAGGCCCGACGCCCCATACACGGACGCGTTCTGCTGAATCAAATCATATCCCATAATAATGTCCGGCATCTCTGTTCCCGAATTCGCCATAATGGAGAACTTCCCCTGCGCATCTGTTTCAGGGAAAAAGACAAACTCAATATCCACATTAACATCTTCCTCGATTTTCTTTGTTAATGCATTCGTATCATAATCAATAACCTGGGAAAGCTGGGCGATACCTATGGTAATTTTCTCTTTTTCCTTCAGAATAGGCAGCTGTCCGCTTTCATTAAACATATCCTTGCTGTCTTCTGTTGAAACAGCTTCCGCTGTCTCCTGTCCGGTACTGACTTCCCCTCCCGTCTGATCCGTCTGTTTTGCCCCGCACCCGGTAATACTGAGCGCAGCCATACAGGCAGCAATCATTAAGGCTGTCCATTTCTTCCTCTTCATACTCATTTCCTCCATTTAAAATTTGGAACTGTGTCCATGCCCTTATGATAGCGTTCGGCCTGTATTTTTGTATATTGGATATCTCTCCCGATATTTTCCCATAGTAAGATCTTACATGGGAAATTTATCCGCTTTATTGCTTTCTTTGCCGGTTTTCCCTCCACTTACCCGGCGCGATTCCATACACCCGCTTAAATGCCTTATAAAAAGTATTGTTGGAATGAAACCCAACCATGGTACAAATTTCAGTGACAGACTTATCGGTTTCCATAAGCAGACTCTCACATTCCGACATCCTGATATTTTCCAATAATTCCCCTACCGTCCTGCCTGTCTGCTCTTTTACGAACTGATACAGATACTTTTCCGAAATACCGCATGCTTCAGCTATTTCCCATGCTCCCAGGTCGGGATTGGCATAATTCTCCTTTATATACCCAACGATTCTGGTTTTCAGCTCCGGATTCCTTCTTTTCTTTTTTTCAACCAATATCCCGCACATTTCCTCCGCACAATGCTGCAGCCGTTCCAGCAGGCCAATCACATCGCTGTCCATATCATATGCCGGCAATTCGGAGGATAACTGCGGAAGCATTTTTTTCGCATGGTACAGCCCGTCCCTGAGCAGATAAAACAAATGCTTGATCTCATCCTCCGACTCCAGCTTTCTCTGGATAAGCTGTTTCTTCAGCTTGTCAAAAAATAAGCTGATGCTTTCCGCTTCCCCGCCCACAATCAGCTCATAAAGCTGGGCTCCATACTGGAAGTCAACCACGTAGCTGTTGCTTTTTATGGCATCGTATTCATTGACAATCCGGCTCCCGCTGTTCTGCCGTGCGGCAGTCTTAGCCTGGAGATAAGCCGCATGAATATTATAAATATCCATGGAAATATCACTTATCCCACAGCTTACCGTCACTCCGTATTCATCTCCCATGATTCTGCCCACCTGCTCGAAAAGCCTGCTGATCTTATCTGTGTAGGAATCATCCTCAGGCTGCAGCGGAAGCAGGATGATTACCTCCTTTAAGCCGCTGTTAACGGTAATAACCCCTTCATTATAATTATTCTCCAGATAAGTGCCTGTCTGTACGCTGATTTTCTTTGATATATCCAGTTCGGTTTCTGCCGGCATCATGTCACATTCCCAGTTGATGCTGACCACACAGTAAAATTCTATCTTATGCCCCAGCAGATTTTCTACCTCGAGCCTTTCTCTCTGAGAGTAAATTCCTCTTACAAATAATTTTTCAAGAATATTATTAGAGACAATTCCCTTCATTTTCTTCAGCTCCCCGGCATAGCTGTCCGTCCTGCGGTTTATTTCGGAAAATGCTTTTTTTATGTAATTATAATCTCCCGCCTTCCAGATATCCTTCTGGGAATGCGGCAATGTGGTAAGAAGATCCTTAATTCTCATTATTCTGTACACAGCCAGCCAGATACATCCTGCAAGGAACAGCAAAATCGCCACCTTGATATAAACCTGAATAATGGCAGTTACGTTCTGGATACTATTCTGAAATAATGACCTCTGTATTCCTACCACAATTCTGAGATTGCTGTATTGCGCGTCATCGCTCAAGACCGTATACATCCTGCCGTTTACATCATATTCGCCTGACTTTTCGGTAAGCATAAGAGGGGTATCCCGTTCATATCCGTTCTGCATAAGGATTGTCCCGTCCCTCTTATCCATGATATAAAAAAAGCTGTCCTCTTCCATCCCCTCCGGAAGTATCCACTCCAGAAGCTGCTCCCTGTCCATTACCAGAACCAGATTTCCCTTTCCGTTTCCCATGCCATCCAGGGGCATCTTTAATATATAAGAAAAACAATCATAGCTCTTTCCATCCAAATACCTGATATTCCATTCCGGAATATACTTCATCCCCTCCGTCCGGGATACCAAACCATAAAAATCCTTTTCTTCCATATCCTCATATCTTATAAGCTTCCCATAAAATTCTCCCGTCCTTGTCGCCGCCATACTGTCCGACAGCACAATAGGATTGTCATTGAACAGGATAAAAAACTTCAGAGGGACATCCTGAAATCTCGACAGCCTGATTAATTCCTCCTGAAGCTTGCGGATTGTATAGTAATCCTTTGTATCCGGACTGCCGCTGATGCCGGATAATCTGACATATTTTTCATCTCCCTGCAAAATACCTGCCAGCTCAGTCATTCTCTGAATATTTCCGTCCACTGTAAGAACCCCTTCGTGCAGCTTTCGGTAGCTTTCCTCGACAATACTCCTCCTGGCTATTTTATAAACATTGTTATATATCGGAAGCAGCAGAAACAGAAACAGCATAAAAATAAACAGATAAAAAGCTCCATATCTGAAAAACAGCTTTACAGTTTCAATCGAGCTTTCTCTCATACGTTTTTTCATTTTTCCCCACCCTCTATCTTTTGTGCTTACTCTTTTGCCTCCATTATTTTATCATATTTACAGCTATTTTCTCAATAATATGCCTTTTTTACAGAAAAAACTTATTTTATATATCAAAAGCATATCTTTTCGACTTTAACATATTCCGGTATAAAAAAACGCCTCCGGCCAGGCGGGCTGTCCTTCTGAAAGGAAGCGCACCGAGAAACCGGAAGCGTTTATTATAATTTTTTCTTATCTGTATTTTCCTATCTGTAATTATTTTTCTTGATTTTATTCTTATTCCTGCATCTCCAAAGCCAGGCAGTTCACATACTCCGTAGGAAGGTTCTCAGGAAGTTTTACGGTCAGGACTCCGCAATACTGAGAGAATTCCACATTGCCGGCGCCCAGCAGACGCACGGACCTTACTCTTTCCTCCGGCTTCAGCGACTTGATGACCGCCGCCCTGTTTTCCGGCGCTTTCAGCATAAAAGCGTAAACCGTATTACCTTTCCTGGTAAACCGGAAATCCGAACTGTTCCATTCCGTCTTGTCTTCCCGGAAGCCCTCAATAAGCACCCTTGTATCGCCTTCTCCGAATACCCGGAAAGGCCTTGTCCCATATACTCCTTCCTGACAGACAGCGAACCATTTGGCAAGCTCCTCCAGGATAAAACGGGTTTCCGCATCAATAGTACCATCCGGCCGCTGCAGAACATTCAGCAGCATACATCCATTCTTGGAGATAATATCCACCAGCATTTCAATAATCTGCTCAGGATGCTTAAACGTCTGCTTCGCATCATAAAACCAGTTCCCGATACAGGTATCTGTCTGCCATGGGCTGGGATTCACTCCCGGCAGCTGGCTCTTCTCAATATCCAGCACACCAACCCGGTAAATCTCCTGATTTCTGTTCTTCTGGGTATAAACCGCCTGATTCTGCCCATTCCTCTCAATAGAATCATTATACAGATAGGAAACAGCATCCAGTCCGGGCTGATATCCCTCCTCTTCAAAAGGCAGCTCGCTGTCGGAATACAGCAGTGCCGGATGGAACCTGTCCACCAGTTCCTTCATCGTATCCTGCCAGTATTTCTGGAATTTCTTATTTCCTGTAAGCCACTGGGCAAGCTCCCCATGCTCCGGCATGATATGCTCACTGTTTTCATAATAAAAATCTTTATATGCCGGATCCGCCCCGTCATACGGAACCCCTTTATAAGGGCCGTAGCTGTCCGCTCCCTTATTCACATACCACCAGGAAAAAGAGGCCCCCAGATGCTCCGTCAGGCCAAAGGGCATTCCGTACTTGTCAGCCGCTTCCTTCCACATTCCGCAGATATCCTTTTCCGGCCCGATTTTCGCTGAATTATTGGCGTTCACTTTTGAATCGTAATTAAAGAAATTATCATGGTGCATGGCCTGCGCCACAAAATATCTGGCTCCGGCTTTGTAATACAGTCCCATCAGCTCCTGCGGATCAAACCTTTCCGCCTTCCACAGTTTACAAATATCCTTATACCCGAATTCTGACGGATGCCCGTAATGACGGACATGATAATTGTACTGAGGACTGCCCTGTATGTACATATTCCTGGCATACCAGTCTCCGCACATTGGTACGCTCTGCGGCCCCCAGTGGCTCCATATACCGAATTTGGCATCCCGGAACCATTCCGGACATTCATACTCCCTCAGTGATTCCAACGTTGGCTGAAATTTTTCTGTCATTCTGTAACCCTCCATATCATATTTTTTGATACCCCTTTTAAGCTGTATTATATAGAGTCCGGTTAAAAAGTATTAGATAGAATGGTGACAAGTTTTCACTCATTATGTCGTGATATCGCAGGTTATTCAGGCCGCCTCGCAATCCCGCCGCAAAGGCGGCTATTCAGCCGCCCGTCAAAAATACCTGCTGGGAAAAATAAATCAGACTGCCAACAAGCTTTCCCAATCCAATGGACAGAACTGCAATTCCCAATCCATGCCGGAACTGGATCCTTCTCGCAAAAACAGGTATGGTATTCAGCATTTCTGCAATGGCCAGAGCCAGGCATCCAACAAAAATACCCGCAAAGAATCCAAAAAATATACATAGTATGACCGTTATCCATTTCCACATGCTGTCCGTAACAGCCCCAAAAGGCTGAAGGTTTCTTACCCATTCCCCTATATGACAGGAATACTCAAAAACACTGATAAAATTGCCGAATAAAGTACCTGCCACCACCATTTCTTCATATAGGAACACTTTTTTGCTGGTATGTGTCTTACCTGCGAATCGCGGAACCAGGCCAACAGCGATTAATACCGTAAAAACTCCGGCCGATACAAGGAACCCAAAGCTCAAACCAATAACCGCCATAAATACACTTTTAAGAAACATCAATGGTCTTTCCCTCCCTGTCCGCCGTTTCTACCAATGCATTATTTACATCATCCTCATAAATACGCATTTCCACTTCAATAGGGGTGGGATCCTTGGTAATTCTTCGTCCGCCGATATGATTGAAGAAAACGATAATTCCTACAGCCAGTCCAATGGAATAGGTCACCTCCAATATGGTAAAACCATCCGATGCCTGGCCTGAAATCATTTCATATACCTTCACAAAAACCTTGTTAATGCCAATATCATTATGGAAGGCCATGATAGTAAAAGCTGTTCCAAAAAAACAAATAAGGGAAACAAATGCAATTTTAAGCCATTGCATGAATCCCTTTTCACTTTTTACCTTTACCTTTTCCATTATCACTTCCGTCTCACCAATATTCTCTATTGATAAATCCGGGTACATTGTCTGTAATGAGTCAATGATCTTCATTACGCTTACTATCTGACGCTGAGGCTTCGTATCCTTGAACTTATATATTTTCATTGCCTTAGCGCGTGCCAGAATATCTTTATTCGCGCATACCAATTTCCCCAAATCCGAAAGCTGCACATCATCCTTCTGTACTTCCACATTCCTGTCCAGCTTCAGATACAATGTCTCCTGAGATGCCATTCCAACCACCTTTCTGACCGGTATAATTTCTGAAAATACGGTCAATTTATTCTTGTTAGTAATATGGAGAAATTCGGTTTTTATGCAGAAATGAAAAAGAGATGTCAGTACACCAGAATTTTTGAATACTATTATTTTGGACATGAAAAAACAGCAGTTGATCATACTGCTGTTTTTCCAATCATCATCATATCATCTATCAAAATTAAGGGATTTGCTTAGTTAGAGAACATATAAGCGGTGCAAAGCTTAACACCGGAACCGGTATTGGCTACATATGTATAAATACCAATCTTTG
>ERZ791934.1217-NODE-1217-length-26760-cov-4.882831_pt1 | contig 26760 bp, 40 predicted proteins | sample MGYA00510125_ERZ791934 | MGnify/ENA primary metagenome ERZ791934 (study PRJEB30046, sample SAMN00993240) | human gut metagenome | study: EMG produced TPA metagenomics assembly of the A metagenome-wide association study of gut microbiota in type 2...
CTGCCGAGAGTGATCAGTTCTTACACTGTTTAAAAGCTCAGTAGCAAAAGTGTCAAAAAGATGGAATATCTTTTCTGCATCGCCGTTTTCTAAAATTTCGCGCTGTGCACAGTATAAGGCTTGCGCTGCGTAAATTTTGAGGCAGCCATATTTAAGTAAGAAATTGCTATCATATTATCAACTTTGTCATCGAAGATATAATCATGTGCATTTTCAGCATAGAGCATTGCGTGGCGCATAAGTTCTTTAAAATCTTCAATTAACCTAAACTCAAATGCTTCCATAACATTTCCTCCTTTTTATTTACTCGGCCCTGGCGGGGGCCTGTAAGAACAGTATAGGAAATTTGGAAGTAAATGTAAATAGAAGTCTACTAAGAAACAAGTACAACCAGTATAGCATATCTTTAACGGGAGGTGCTTAGTATGGCAAAAAAGAAAAAAGAGATCAAGTGCACTGCCGAATATACAGAAGGTTGTGCACAGAGATTAACGGATGCCCTGGTAGACATTTACTATCAGAGAAAGGCCCAGGGCAGACTAGGGGAAATTGAAAAGTGCAAGGAAGATAAAACCGCTTAAAAGCGGTCAGATAGGACAAGCAAGGGAGGGACAAGCCATGCACTACAACACTCTAAAAGACGCCGCAATCTGTACAGCGCTGGCAGCTATGACGGGATGGTGGCAGCCACGGGATGCGCCGCAGGCAGTTATGTGTTACATATTTATATTTGTGCTGTTGGTGGCTGCTTTTGAAGTGGCACGAGATTATCAGAAAAGGAGGAGAAATCATGAACAATCTGATTTTAGAATGCATCGAAGCAATTGAGGACGATATGGATGACGGATATCTGGTAGATGAAGACAGCCGCCTGAAATATGCTCTTTCGTATCTGGCAAACGACGATGAAATCAGTGAGCTGTACGAGCTCATTAAAACTGGAAAAGCCCCTGGCGCCGGGAAGCAATCAGGGACTTGAAAATATTAACTCACCCTCATTATAGAGGAAAGACGGGAGGAAAGTCAAGATGAAACGAATAGAAACCGGTATAAGAGCAGATTGCAGCACCAGTACAGATGTTATTGACCTTTTGACAGCGGACAAGAGTCCAGTTGAGATATGCGGTATCATCAATAAACTGCTGAGTTACCTGCTGTTTGAAGGCGTTGAGGTGCAGGATGGGGATAACCCCGGAGACGGGTGTCTGGATTATATCACGTATAATCCTGATGATGATACATTGTATTTTTTTACAAAGGATCTAGGGAGGTAAAGACATGGATTATATGACAAACGCAAATGATTTTACACAGATGCAGCCGCAGGCTCGGAATACCCAGACAGAGATGATGGTAAGCCGTCAGGCCCAGGAGGTACAGGCTGCCATGGTGATCGCAAAGAAATTCCCCAGGGATGAGGTGGAGAGCTTCAATCGGATACTGCGGGCATGCCAGCGTAAGAGACTGGCCGAGGGAGCTATGTATGAGTATCCCAGGGGCGGCACAAAGGTCACTGGTCCTTCCATCCGGCTTGCGGAGGCTATGGCCCAGAACTGGGGAAACATAGATTTCGGCATCCTGGAACTGGAACAGAAAAACGGGGAAAGCCAGGTTATGGCTTACGCTTGGGATCTGGAAACCAACACTCGGCAGACAAAGGTATTCAGCGTGCCGCATATGAGAGGAACTAAAAGAGGCAACGTTCCGCTTACTGACCCTCGTGACATCTATGAGATGGTCGCCAACCAGGGAGCCAGGAGACTGAGGGCCTGCATCCTGGGTGTCATTCCCGGAGATGTGGTGGACGCGGCAGTAGAGGAATGTCAAAAGACATTGGTAAGCGGCAATACAGAGCCATTGATAGACCGTGTAAGGAAAGGCATTAAGTTATTTGAGGACAAGTTTTCCGTTACCAAACAGATGATAGAGAAATATATCGGCTGCAAGAGCGAGGCTTTTAGCGAAAACGATATGATACGGCTCAATAATATATACCGTTCCCTGCGTGACGGCATGGCGAAGCGGGAAGATTATTTCGAGGTATCCCTGCCCGTGGATGAGACAGAGGTAAATAATCCTTTCCAAGATAAGAAGCAGGAGAATCAGGAAGAGAAGACCAAGGATAAGAAAGAGGACGAAGGAGCGGTGAAGGATGCAGAACAGGAACCTGACAGCGGACAATTATTACTCCCCGGAACAGAATAGTAAGTTCTTTTCGGTGTCGCAGTACAAAGATTTTATGAAGTGTGAGGCTGCGGCGATGGCAAAGATATCCGGTGCCTACAAACAGCCGGTCACAAAAGCTCTTCTGGTAGGCTCTTTCGTAGATTCTTATTTTGAGGGGACACTGGATGCGTTTATCCGGGATAATCCTGCGGTATTTACCCGTAAAAATGAGCTTCGCAGCGAGTTCCGCAAGGCTAATGAGATCATTGCCAGGGTCAAGTCAGACCCGCTCTTTATGCGCTTCATGAGCGGAGATAAACAGCGGATAATGACATTTGAGCTATTCGGAGCTCCATGGAAAATGAAGATGGACAGCTATCTGGAGGAAATATGTATCACCGATTTAAAGGTAGTTGCAAATTTCCGTACTATGCCATTCTGGCGGTACGACCTACAGGGAGCTCTGTACCAGAAAGGCGTGGAGATCGTAACGGGTCAGTTATTGCCGTTTTATTTGGCAGTGGCCACGAAAGAGCGGGTACCTGATCTGGATATATTCCAGGTACCTCAATCCACACTGGACCTGGCGCTGAAAGAGATGGAAGAGAACATGCCCCGTTTCCTGGCTGTTAAAGCGGGTATGGAGCCACCCAGATATTGTGGTAAGTGCGATTACTGTAAGAGCATAAAGGCTGCCAGAATCCGAAATTACAATGAATTGCTGGAGGATAGAAGATGAAACTGATAAAGATTTTAAGTGACCGGATACAGATAAAGACAGACGAATTTGAATTTGCGGATGCAAAGATAAACGATCTTATCTCGGTTACAGATGGCAAGGTGACCCTTGTGACCGTGGTTACATCCCTGACAGACACGGATATGTCACCTGGTATCGGGGATGAGGATTACATCACACAGCCGGAGAGCGTCAAAGTGATCGAGTGTTCCATCATCGGCAGCGTAAAAGGCGGCAAGTACCACAATGCGATTGATGAGTACCCCACCACTGATATCAAGGCGGAGGGTATCACTCCCAAGCAGTTTGCGGCTATGATAGGCAACAAAAAATCAGGTTTTCAGATTGGTAGGTACTGTGCCTATGATTGCCCGGCTATGGTGGACGGAAATAAGTTCTTTCAACGGCACGCCTGCATTGTAGGAAATACTGGATCCGGTAAATCAGAGACAGTGGCCAGGATACTGGAAGAGGCAGCGAAGCTTCCGGGGGCAAACATTATAGTTTTTGATATCCATGGAGAGTATGGCCATATTTCCTACGTGGATAATATCAAATTTGGCGAAGACATAGATTTTCCAATCTGGATGTTCGGTCTGCGGGATATGGCGGCGAACATTTTAAAGATAAAAGAGGATTCCGCCACAGTAGCGATGTCGGCTTTGCGTAAGAGCTACCACACGATCTGTCCGGATGGAAATGAGGGTAAGCCAGTCTGGTTTGATTACAAGGCTCTGCTGGCTGAGATATGCAAGTTAAATACACAGGAGGTAAATACCGGCGACGTGTATAAATCTGGCGATAAGGCTGGGATGTACAAGACTGTGAAAGGAGAGCTGAATGGCAAGTTAACAGGGATTGTGAATGTCATGCAGGCAAAACTCAGTGATAAACGATACTCCTTTCTGTTCGCTCCATATGGGCAGGAATATCTATACCAGCTCATGCAGGAGATCATGGGCGGGGACAAGCCCGTCAAGAACATCGACCTGTCCGGTATCCCTCATGATGTGGCAATCCCAGTCATAGGTGCGCTGACCAAGCTCATCTATGATATCCAAAGGACTGGCACCACATACAATCCGATCACTCTTGTCTGCGACGAGGCCCACGTGTATATCCCGGATAACTTTCAGCTTTCCGCATCGGAAAGGCGTATGGTAGAGATATTTGAGGATATCGCGAAGGAAGGCAGGAAGTTTGGCATCACTCTTTTTGCCGCCAGCCAGAGGCCGTCTGAGCTTAACAGGACCATCATGGCCCAGTGTGCAAACTTTATTGTCGGGAAGCTCAATAACGAGAATGACAAGACTATGATAAAAGGCATGCTGCCGGATGGCAATGAGAGTGTGATTGACAGCACCACAATGTTCTCTCCCGGAGATGTATTGATAGTTGGGGATGCATCCCCCATGCCGCTGAAAATCCATGTACAACTTGCAAAAGCGCGCCCACAGTCCAGGACTATAGATTTTTGGGACGAATGGAAGAAAAAAAGGTCTACGGATTATACAGAGCAGATCAAGGAGTATATGGAAAACTAAGAGGTTCCGGCCTTGTGCCTGAATGATATATTACAATACACATAGCGGCCCTGATCAAGATAGGGCCGCGGAAAGGAGCAGCTATGAAACATATGAATATGGAGGAGTTCGCAAACGGCGCCTTCACATCACAGATCAACCGGGAATTGGAGAAAGTGACAGAAAATATCCAGGACCCGAATACGGATGCTACAGCAAAGCGCCGGATCACGGTTGTTATTGAGTTCAAGCCGAATGATGCCCGCAATTTTGTGACTACGGGAGTTCAGGCAAAGTCAACCCTGGCGCCTGCCCTGGGAGCTGTGACAGCCCTTAATATGGGCAAGAACCTGAAAACAGGAGAAGTAGAGGCTGTGGAGATCGGTAACCAGATCCCGGGGCAGATGTCCATGGATGAAGTTGAGGCGATACAGCAGGAAGAGGAAAACCATAACGGTGAACCCAACGCCATGGTCCGCACCGTTGACCAGTCTACAGGTGAGATCTATGAGACACCGGCAAGTGCCAGTAACAATGTGATCGATCTAAGAGCCGCCAGACAAGCTAAATAATAGGAGGATAAGAATATGTTAAGAGAAGCTATGCAGTATATCGCAGGATTAAAAGAGGAATCTATGGATCCGAAGGTGGTCGAGATCAATGGGAAGACTTATTGCAATAAGAACCTGACAAGATATGACGAGGAGCCGATGGCCAGTGCGATCGAGGCCACTACTCTGACAGCTATGATCGACTATATTAAAAACTGTAAAGATGAGCTGCGGGAATCCATGGTCATCCATGTGGTAAATCCAACCACTGTAAAACTGTATTCCGGACTGACGAAGGAAAGGGACAGGGAGCATCTGTTCAAATCCAATGCCATTGTTCCGAAGTTCTCTTTTGATAATTGGTACGACCAGGAGCGTTTCATCATTGAGTTACAGGCGGATTTTGAGGTAACGGCGGACCTGGAAGCTATCCTGAAAGTGGCTGGGAACGTCGAGGCAAAGACCACAGCCAATTATGGGGATGACGGTGTAAGCCAGAAAACTACCATCAAGCAGGGTATTGCATCCAAAGCAGACGTCCTGGTCCCGAATCCAGTGAGCCTTGTCCCGTACCGCACCTTCTTAGAGGTGAAGCAGCCAGCCAGCGAGTTTGTTTTCCGAATCAAAGATCATGGAGGAGAACCTCTATTTAAGATCGTGGAGGCAGAAGGCGGCCTGTGGCGTAATGAGGCTATGCATAATATCAAGCAGTATCTTATTGAGAACCTGCAGGATAATCCGGTATATGAACGCATTACCATCATTGCATAAATGGTTTTATCCCCTGCCCTGGAAACGGGGCGGGGAAGTCAGGAGAATGACGTGGGTAAAAAAGAAAGAGAAAAAGGGAAGCGTGGAGAACGGGAGATCGCTAAATATCTCAAAAGCCACGGTTATGATGCAAAAAGAGGACAGCAGTATTGCGGTGCGAATGGTGATGCCGATGTGATCGGACTGCCAGGCATACATATTGAGTGTAAATGGGTAGAGAGGCTCAATATAAGAGAAGCTATGGAACAGTCCATGAATGACGCCAAAGAAAAAGAGATGCCTACGGTCTTTCATAAAAAGAACAGGCAGCCGTGGCTGGTTACAATGACCATGGACGACTGGATGAAGTTATATAAGGCGGCTGGAAAGCTGTTGTAAGGATGGAAAGTGGGTGGTCAGATTGGCACGTGGTGCCCCTAATAAACGAGGGCTTGACTACTTTCCGAAGATGCTTAATTTCTATGACGATGATAAGATATTCGACCTTATGGATGAGTATGGCCCTATGGGAGTCACCATCTATGATGTTATCTTGACAATTGTGTATAGCCAAGGATATTTTGCCGAATTATCAAAAGACAAGCTATCAAGAATGGTCATCCGTAAAATAGGAAATAAGTGGATCAAGAATCAAAGGGTTGTCGTGCAAGTGATAGATTATTGTGCGGATTTAGGGCTTTTTGACAAGGCCCTCCTTGCACAGAATATTATCACCTCTGAAGGAATTCAAAGACGTTATCACAAGATAGCAGTGAAACTGATGAAGAGACAGCTTTATAGTGAAAAGTATTGGCTCCTTGAAAAAGAGGAAAAAGAGGAGCCTTTATTAAATTCACCCAAAAATCGAATTTCTTCGGAAGAAAATACAATTGATTCCGCAGTTATTCCAATTTCTTCGGAAGAAAGCCATATAAAAGAAAAGGAAACTAAAAGAAATAATATATATACGGCTCCGCCGGGTAATACATTTGATAACCCAGAACTTGAAAAGGCTTTCCAATTCTTCCTCTTATGCAGAAGACAGAATGGAAAAGTTATCAATGAGGGGCAGATACAGCTTTTACGTGAGGAACTATGTGCAGCGGAAGACGATGATAAAGGCAGAATAGCCTTAGCTAAAAAGGCGGCTGCAGATGGCTGGACAGGATTCCATAGGTTGAAGAAAACTCGAAAGAAAGCGGAGCCAAAGAAGAAAACAAAGTTCAGTAACTTTAATGGCCGGGAGTATGATATGAACTCTTTGGAATCCCAGTTGCTGAACAGTCAGAAGGGAAGGACAGATCATGGACAATAGGGTAAAAACAATAGAGATCGACTATGACAAGCTGTGTAGGTATATCAGGGACACCCTGCACATGACATTGATAGATTTCAGCTACTCGATCGGAAAGAGCAAGAGCTACATATCTGGCCTTGCACGCAACCCAAGAGTATCAGGACCTGCATACAGTCTGATATGTGAGAGATGTCGGGTACCATTCTCGTTTTTTGAGGTGAAAGCTACAGAAGTTGAGAATGGACCGGCAGTAAGCCCGGAATTGCTCCTCATGCTGAAAAGCCTGTCGGACAGTATGATAGCAATGGAGAAGCGTTTGAGAGCTATGGATACCGCAATAGAGACCATGGGTGGGGAGATATCAAAGGTGCTGCGAAAATGCAGCACAAACACCCTGCAGCTTGAAAGGGTGAGGGACGCGCTTGATAAGTTATCAATGTCGGACTATGACAGGGCTGAGACGTATCTCAAAGCATCTCTGGCAGACGGAGATAGGATAGCGTCAGATATCCTTGCAAATGCAGAGAATGAAGGGGTCAAGACTGCAGAGCTGATGAAGGCAAAGAACCGGCTTGGGATCCGGGCCTATACGACTGGGTACGGAAAGAGTCAAAAGAAATGGTGGGGATATGATAATGGAAAATAATGCGATACACGGTGAAAAAGTCCGTCAGGACATCCTGGAATACATCAAGCAGTATATACGGCAGCATAGTTATCCGCCCAGCCGTAGAGAGATAGGTGACGGCGTGGGCTTGAAATCCACAGCTTCAGTCCAGAGCCATATAAACCGGATGCTGTCCGAGGGGATACTGGAGACAGATGTTGAGGCAGGTTCTCCAAGGGCGCTGCGGATACCAGGGATGAGATATGTCAATACAGAGCAGACAATACTGGACAGGTATCTGGAGTCAGAGCGGAAACGGATCATGGAAGAGATGTGCCCGTATGATGCGCCGTGGCTGGCACGTGAAATGGGAGAAGAGCGGTTGATGGACAAGAACTGCATGAATGAATGCGAAAAGTGCTGGGGACTCCCATTGAATCCAGAGGAGGTATAGGCATGGAAAGATTAACTGAAAAGATATCAAACGGCACGAAGCCAAAGACGCTTAGAGGTCTTATAAGATGGTTTATCACACATAATGGTATACGCAAAGATGTAATCATTGGAGAGTATAACAAGCTCTATGACAGGCTTGTAGAGTACGAGGACCTGGGCGTTACACCAGAGCAGGTGGCGGCCATTGCAATCATGGATAATCTCCCGGCAGACAAGTGTAATGCACTATGCAAATTGATAGAGATGCAGCCAACCGCCGGAGGTTGGCATAGAGTAGCAGATGGGGACTTACCAAAACATGCAAACAGAGTGCTTGTATATATAAAATACAAGGCATCTGATAGAATACCGCCACATTGTGTCGCAAATTACGCTGGTGGTAAGTGGTGGTATCCCTCAGACCGAGAGATAACCGGAGAATCGCGGGTGATAGCCTGGATGGAACTGCCAGAGTATATGGAGGATTAAACATGTGTAATGATTTTGAGTGTGTACATGATCAGTGCGGCATATGCAGCTACACGGACGAGGATTGTGAGTATGAGGACTGCGATATGTGGGGAGTATGTCAGGAATGTGTCAGTAATATGGTAAGTGGTGATAACTGCACAGGGCGAATGATGGGAGAGGACGAGGAAGAATTTAAGGAAGAGCGCGAGATAGATGAGCTGTACATGGAATACGAATGCGGTGGAATATCCGGCTCTTCTCCTATTTCATGTTTTGGGAAAAGCATTTTCCTGACACGTGAGGAAGCAAAAGAAGCAAAAGAACGTGGGGTGAAAGAATGAAAAACAGTGAAGGCTACACAGACTCCACACCCGGCAAGGCAATATACCGATTAAGGCATATCCCAGAGAAGATATGGGAGGTAATCAGGATAGGCAGGGATTTCTTCCACCTGGCGGGCCTGGATGTGACGGAGATTACGGTGGAGGACCGGAAGACTAAAAAGAAATATACCTGGAAGAGGTGAAGCAGAATGTATGCAATGAAATGTGATAGATGTGGTAATTATTTTGACAGTAATACATTAAGGATTAAAAGCGGAGAGCTGTTCGGGCACATAGGTGTAAGAGGAGAGCTGTTCGGGCACATAAGTGTAAGAGGAGAGCATAATCACTGCTGTAACTATGATCTGTGTGATGGTTGTGTTGTTGACTTTTTCCACTGGGTAAATGACCCGGACAGGCTAATGGGAGGTGATGCCAATGGAAGTCACGAAGGAAATGCTTAATTCATATAGGAGCAATCAGCAGGAAATAAGAGAACTGGAATATATATTGAAAAACCGCTGGAAAAGCGAGAATATGATAAGCGTAGACACAATCTTGAATTATAACAAGGGGTATCCAGTCCCGGAAGGTGTCGCTGGTTTCGACCAGGAAAAATATGAAAGACTGCAGCACAGGGATATGAAACGCAAAGAACAACTTGAACAGGAATGCAAAGCGGTAGAGGAATTTGTGGACAATATCAGTGAAAGCAGGACACGCAGGATATTCCAGTTATATTTTTTAAATGGAGACACAAAGCCGACACAATCAAAGGTAGCAAGGAAGGTACATATGGAAAGGAGCAATATCAGTAAAAAAATTGACTCATACATGAAAGTTTCACAAAATTCACAAAAATCACATGTATAATAACAATAGAGCCAGTAGGTAAAGGTTCGATGCTTTATATTTCATATATCCTCTTTGTGATTGGTGCATTCCTTTTTTGGAGTGCACCTTTTATATTGGCGTGTAGCTCAATGGTTAGAGCGGCAGCCTTATAGCTGTGTGTGCCGGTCCGATTCCGGCCACGCCAACTATGAACGATAAAGAAGTAAAACATTTTTATAACTCAAAGGAATGGAAACACAAGAGATTAGACATCATGCGGAGGGATTTATTTGAATGCCAGGATTGCAGGAAGAGATTGAAAGATGCACAGATCAATGGAATAAGATTGCATGGAGATGAGAAAGAAATACGAAGGGCAGTCGAGGTACACCACATAAAAGAATTGAAAGAACATCCTGAATGCGCCTTAGAGGATGACAACCTTATAAGTCTGTGCACACAGTGCCACAATCTGCGGCACGGCAGGAACCCAAAAAGATTTGTGAGGAAAAAGAAACTGGTGTCGGAAGAAAAATGGTAGACCCCCCGGTCAATTCTCTGCGATCTTGCTTGAAACGGAGAACGGGGATGTGGACATGACTGTGGAGAAAATCTGATTTACGCGTGAAAAGGGGGGAAGGGGGGTATAATCATATGCGTTTGTGGAATGATAGGAGCCGGAAAATCCTTATATTGTAAAGGAAAAAACGGAATTGTCAGTGATTGTGATGAATTGGGCGATAAGGAAAAAACAACTTGATTTTACGTTAGAAAATGAGCTGAAAAGTGAAAATATTTATCATATTACCTGTTATCAAACGCAAAAAGAAAGAGAAATATTCAAAAATATGGATGTGAAATACATCTGGATTAATATAACCTATTCACAGTGCAGAAACAATATCCTACGGAGAGGACGGGAGAGAGACTTAAAGAATATGGTTGCCGTGTTACAGAAAAATGAGGATATCTTGAACCGGTATCTGCATTCGGAAATACGCTTTGAAGTAATTGATATATTTCAGACAAATGAAAGGTGGTGAGGGGAATGACGGAGAAACAGATAAAAGTATCATTGATGCAGCAGTTAAGATTGCAGGGGAAGACGGCAGATTTTTATACAGAACTTGCTAATGATTATATATATTACTGGAAGTTAAAGAAAAAACTGATAGCAGATATAAAAGAAAAAGGGATCAGATACAAGACCATCAATGGAAATGGGATATATGTTGAAAAAGAAAATGAATCTGTCATGAACCTGCAGAAGACCACGGTTACAATGCTGAAAATACTCAAAGATTTGAATTTGCAGCAGCCAATACACGAAGGTAACGATGAAGAAGATTATTGTTAAAGAGATTGAGGAGTACCTGGAGTATGTCAAAGCGCATCCGAAATGGATAAATAAAAAAAGAAGATTATTAATCAAAAATATCGTCCTTCCTACATTAGAGAGGGACGATGTTTTTTTCGATAAAAAGACTTATTACAACTGTATCAAATACTGCGAAGCAAATTATTACCCACTTTTTCCATATCAGAAATTTATATATGCATTCGTTTTTATGTATAAAGATGATATCCCGATATTCCCCAATTTTTTTGTCATGATGGGCAGGGGAAACGGAAAAGATGGTTTTATAGTTCCGCTGGTGAACTTTATGCAGACCCCGCTTTACGGGGTGAAAAACTATCATATTGAAATCGTAGCGAATGCAGAGCAGCAGGTAAAGGATACATTTAAGGTTGCTTATGATGTTATGAACACCCAGAAATTTAAGGGGAAATTTAAAGTTACAAAGGAATTGATAACAAATAACACAACCGGTTCAGAGATGAAGTACAATACATCAAATTCCGGTACGAAAGATGGAAAACGACCAGGGTGTCTTATTTTAAATGAGATTCATGCATATGAAAATTATGAGCAGATCAATGTATTTGAATCCGCACTGGGAAAAGTAAAACACCCTAGGGAGTTTATCATCACGACAAATGGATATGTCAGGGACGGCCCACTTGATGAATTGTTATCCATGGTGACGGAGATTTTGACCACAGGAGAAAATGAACTGGGGTATTTTCCCTTTGTTTGTGAACTGGACAGTAAAGAAGAAGCAGATAATGAAGAGGCATGGCATAAAGCAAATCCTTCTATGGAGTTCATGCCAATTCTGGCAAATCAGATAAAGAAAGATTATCTGGAAATGAAGAAGCTGCCAAGTAAAATGCCAGAGTTTTTTACAAAACGCTTGAATCTGCCGGAAAGAAACGAAGAGGAAACCGTAACAAAATGGGAGAATATACTTGCTTGTTGTTACGAGGATTTAGAGAAGAAGACACCACGGAGTACACCGGAGACGAAAGGAAAGCTTGCAATCCTGGCGATTGACTATGCGGACGTAAGGGACTTTGCATCTGCAGGCGTGCTAACAGAAGGAGAGGGGAATGATTACATATGGAGACAGCATACGTGGGTATGTGCAGAATCCCCGTTTTTTGAATCAATCAAATTTCCGCTGTATCGGATCGGACAGGAAGAATTTGAAGACTTCGAGGTTGTGACAGACCCGGTGATATCAATACAGGACATTGTAAACTGGTGCTTACAGAAAATGACGGAGTACCAGGTTGTTAAGATAACCATGGACACATATAGGTATCCCCTTTTTAAAATGGCATTTGAGGAGGCAGGGATATCTATTGAAAGTAAGGATAACCCAGAAGGGATTGTCCGGTTAATCAGAAAAATAGGTTCCGTATGTGGAATCATAGCACCGGAGATTGAGAGTTTGTTCAGTGAGCATAAGATCAACTACGGACCGTCAGCAATCATGAGGTGGTATACAAATAATACCTGTGTTTCGACTGACAAGTTTGGAAATAAAACGTTCGGAAAAATTGAACCGAAATTAAGAAAAAACGATGGATTTATGGCATTTGTAGCTGGAATGTACAGCAAGGACGAAATAAAGGAGCGTGTGATTTATGTTTGATTTTTTATTCCAAAATAAAAAAGGCAAAATGGAATCCTATATGGATATCATAAGCGTGGACGGGGCAAAGCTCCTTTTATCACAATTTGCCATTGAAAAAGCCGTAGGAATGATCGCGAATGCCATTGCAAAGAGCGAATTTGTTGTACAGCGAAAAGGGGAAAGAGTTAAGGATGAACTTTACTGGAGGTTAAACATACAGCCGAATGATAATGAGACAGCAACGGATTTTTGGAAAACGGTGGTAAGACGGTTGCTGATCAGGCAGGAGGCTATTGTATGTATCCTGAACGGAAAATACTATATTGTAGATTCTTACAATGTCAGTGATGTGGTTTTAAGACCAAATACTTACAAAAACATTGTAATTGCTTGTAATGGAAAGACATATCAACTGGACAGAGAATTTGCCGCAGATGAGGTACTTCATTTCAGGACCAGGGAAGAAAAAAAGAAGCAATATCTTGACAAAGTGGTGAGCCTGTATGATTCTGTATTATCGGCATATTTACAGTTGCAGAAGATAAGCAGTGCGCCAAAGTTCAGAATGGCAGCAGATGCAAATATAGCCCTTGCGGAAAAGGATGGGAATGGAGAAAAGAGGATCACAAGGGAAGATTATAAAAGAAAAATTGAGGAGATATTAGAATCTGACGATTTAAGTGTGATCATGCTGGGAAAAGGGATCACACTCGAACCACTGAAAATAGAAAGCCAGATCAAAAGCGAAGATATTAAAAAAATGGCGGAGGAAATTTTTACAGGTTGTTCTATGGAATATGATATTCCGATCAGTGCATTTATGGGGACGATCACAGAAAAGTCAGATGCAACGAACGAATTTATAACCTATGCCGTCAGCCCGGTTAAAGAGATCATAAATGATTCTGTACGGGCTAAAATAGTAGGGCAGGCCGCATTTACAAAAGGTGATGATGTATGGATTGATATTTCTCATTTTAAACATGTGGATATTTTAGACAGTGCGGCAAACATGGATAAGCTGCGGAGCATTGGATTTAATCTGGATGAATTGAGACAAACAATCGGATGGGAACCACTGGAGACAGAATTTAGCCAGAAGAGAGTTGTCACAAAGAATTACACAACAGATCTGGAAGGGGGTGAGGGAAGTAATGGGAAACCATAAACCGTAGAAAGGAAGGTGATCCGTTATCTCCCAGTCATGGGTAAAATGATAACTGTAAAGAAAGGAGCAGCCATGAAGAAATTAACACCTATCAGCTTTTGTCTACAAAAGTTGGATGGAAACATTCATCAGATATACCTCTATGATGACATAACGAAGTATGGGGATTTTAACTGGGAAACATGGGAATACGATGAGTCCGAGACATCAGCAAAACATTTCAGGGATTTGCTGGATGAAATACCAGAAACGGATGATATTGAACTGCATTTTAATACAAACGGTGGTTCAGTATCTGAGGGAACAGCAATCTATAATTTACTGCAGCAACATGGAGGGAAAAAGACAGGGATCGTAGATGGGGTATGTCACTCTATTGCGTTCACGATCCTGCAGGCGTGTGATACACGTATTATGGGGGACGGCACAAGCGCCATTATACATAATATGTGGACAACTGCAACAGGGAATGCAAAACAGCTTAGAGACGAAGCTGCAAAGTTAGATGCATACATGGAATCTTGTATTGCACTCTTTATGAAAAGATGCACAATACCGGAACAGCAGCTTAGAGAAATGATGGATACGGAAACCGTGCTGACACCGCAGGATGCGCTTGATTATGGATTGATTGATAAGATTGGAACAAAAGCAGAGGCGGACAACATAAAACCGTTGCAGTTGGTGCAGGAAATTGAAAGCCTGCGGCAGCAATTAAGGGAAAAAGAATTCTCACAGGAACAATTGAAAGAGTTTTTAATGTCAAACCCAGTAAAAAGAGAGCCGGAGCAGAAGATAGACCCGTTCCAGGCTTTTTTTGGTAATAAGAAAGGAGAAAACAGATGAAGATTGATGAATTAGAGAAGGGATTAAAGGAACAGGTTTTACAGCTTTTAAACGATGCAGAAGATAAAAGCGAAGCAATCTATCAGGCTGCCGATATGATCGCCACAGCAAAGCACAAAAAACTGATTGACGAACTGACAGAACAGAATGCAAGGGCAGCAGTTGACGGGGAGTACAGGAAACGCCTGGGGCTGCGTAATCTTTCAGGAGAAGAAAAACAGTTTTATGAAAAATTCAAGGATATCAAACAGGCGATTACAGCAAAGCAGGTAGATATCATACCCGAAGAGATCATTGACAGAACACTGGACGATATCAAGAAAAAGAGTGACATTTTAAAACTGGTGAGATTTGCCCCGGCAAATGTAAAAAGATGGTTAGTAGCGGAGCACTCAGGAGCCGCACAGTGGGGACCGCTTACGGAAGAAATCACCGCAGAGTTAAGTGCGAGCTTTTCTTCACTGAATATTGAAGTAGGAAAACTTCACGTTGCACTGGTTATCCCAAAAGCAATTCAGGATTTGGCTCTTCCTTTTGTGGACAGATATTTTACTGCTATCCTGGCAGAAGCAATGCAGGACGGACTTGTAAGAGGATTCCTGGATGGAGACGGAAAAGAGGCACCCATAGGAATAATGAGGATGATCGGGACAACAAATGAGGACGGTACAAACAAAGCCAAAACAGTATTAACAAACATTAAAAAATTCAGCCCTAAAGGACTGGCTGGCGTGAGAAAGACATTGACGAAAAATGGAATGCGCTCCATTGGTACGTTGTATCTGATATGCAATCCGAAAGACGAAGCGGAGTTTGTAGACCCTGCTTTATACGGAGAATCACTGGCAGGCGGATACCGCAATACCTCGTTTATGAACATTGAAAAGATTGTGGATGCCAATGTACCGGAAGGAAAGGCTATTTTTACAATCGCAGATATGTATGTAATGGGAGCGTCATCCATTGATATGAGAACATATGACCAGACAAAGGCTATGGAAGATGCAGATGTGATTATAGGCAAATGTTATGCAAACGGAAGAGCAGTTGATAATGATACAGCGGTAGTATTTGATGTGACAAAACTGGAAGAGTATGTATTGCCGGTTACACAGGTGACAGCGCCGACAGCATAAGAGAGGTGAGCATATGCAGCCTTTTGAAAAAATAGCAGATGAGGTACGGGAGGAATTTCAGATCCCCCCGTACTTTGATGATACAGCTCTAATGAGCTACGTAAAAGAGGGCGCTGCATGGATGGAAAGACTAAACCCGGCATATGACCCGGAAGGTGACAGCAGATGCCGGGGGCTGTTAAAAAACTATGTGAATTATGCTTACCACCATAAGATAAATGAGTTTTTTGACAATTATTCCAGTGTTATCCTGCAATGGCAGTTAGAAAGCGAGGTGCCGAGATGAAGGAATTACCGGAATACACAGACGGGCGCTTTTCTCTTTTCCGAAAATGGACCGATGAAACACAGGATTATCCTATGGAATACCTTGTAAATCAGAATATGACCATATGGTATGCTGAGATATCTGTGTTTGACCGCGTAAAATATGAGATGCAGCAGGCCGGAATAGAAGTGACTATGAAAATCAGGATACCCAGGTACAGGCAGATTGACAGTAAATGTGTATGTATCATAGACGGTGTACAGCATGAGGTTTATAATGCGGCACATATTATCAACAAAAATGGATTCCCGGAAACAGAACTTACTTTGATCAGGCCGGAAAGACAAATAGAGGTGCTGGAAAATGACAAAGGCAGAGCTGAGTGCCCTTTTACATAAGACCAAAATACCAGTCAACGAAGGGATAACAAGCGATAAGAATATGAATACATTCCCTCGTATTGTGTACTGGGACTATATCTGGGAGGATATTGTTGCATCCGGTCAGGAATATGATACAAAAGCCACCTATCAGGTGAGCTTTTACTCAAAGGTGCCCAGGGATAAAAAGCTTTTAGAATTAAGAAATCACTTGCGGGAGGCCGGAATGTATCCAGTTATTTATCATGAATATGTGGAAGAAGATAAAGTTTTTCACAGTTATTTTGCTTTGGAAGTGATGGAATGAGTGAAGCTGAATTTTATACAGATGGTTTCGACGAATTGGAAAAACTGCTGAATGAATACAGTAAGAAAACATCACAGGAGAATATACTGAACGTGATGGAGAAAGGTGCTGCGGCACTGGTAAGGGATATAATGGCACTCCCCAAACCCCGTTCCGACATCCGCAAGGCAGGATATACACATCTGTTAGATACTATGTCATATCGGAGGAACCGTGGAGAAATAGAAGTGGGCTGGGGGAAATATTACGGACCAATGGTAGAGCGAGGTACGCATAGGGCACCAAAGGGCAGCCCACATGTGCGGCCTACATTTGAAAGAAATAAAGGAACGTATAACAATTTGATGATAAAAGAATTATTTGGTTAGGAGGAAAAACGATGGGAATTAAGACAAGCAAACCGTCACGTAAAGAGACTGTCGGTGCACAGTATTTTTGCTTTAATGTAGCGGATGACAATGGTGATTGGACAAATAAATATGAACCTGACGTTACAAGAGAGGCTACTGTAAAATCTGTAAAAATAACAGAAAATGCAGGATCAGAACCTGCTTATGCATCAGGAAGTATTTATGATAGTGATACTAACATCTCATCTGTAGATATTGAGGAGGAAGTTGTCGGAATCACAGATGAAATACTTGCAAAGATGCGTGGAGATTTAGTAGATGAGGGTGGATTGGTTCTTTCAGGTGCGGGAAGGATACGCCCGTTTTTTGCATATGGAAAGGTAGTAATCCTTAAAGGCAATAAAGTACGCTATGAGTGGTATCCAAAGTGTAAACTGACAGAAAATAGTGACGATACAGCTACAAGTGAAGAAAAGGCAGCAGAACAGAATGACACAATCAAGATTAAAGCATACCCGTTTAATGAGGCTGGGGATGTGGTGGCAAAAGTTGCATCTGACTTGAATATGCCAGCAGGGTTGACGGAGGAGAAATTTTTCACAAAACCAATCCTGACCAAAGAAGACCTTGCCACAGCCGCCGGAGGAACATCAGCAGGGAGTTGAGGTGAAATAGATGAAAACGCATTATATAGAGCTGACGGACGGCAGCAGGCTCCCTGTGAACATCAATTTTGGAACCCTCTACTATCTGCAGAAAACAGGAACAGACAGAATGATAAAAAAAATCGGGAAACGCAAGCCGACGGATAATGAGGGTATGGAGCTTGCAGCCAAATTGATTTATGTGATCATGCGTTCCAATGGCAAGACGGTTTCACAAAATGAAGCTATGGAGCTTATGCCCATGGACACTGATGTTATTGACGAGCTTTTGAGCGAGTTCATGAAAAAGATGGATGACTTTAAAAAAAAACAGGATGCAAAACGGAATATGCAGAATCAGAGGCGGAAATAGACTGGGCTGCATACATGATAGCTGCGAAACAGATGGGAATGAGTGAAGAAGAATTTTTAAACTCATGCCCATTTTTTTTCAGTGAATGTTTTTCGTATTATTTAATGATGCAACAGAGCGGAGGTGAGATAGATGCCTGACGAATTACAGCGCGTCGGACTTGTCTTTAAGGCGGATGGAAGTGTGGACTTTAATAAAAGTTTGAAAGAAGTAAATGCATCTATACAGGAAAACAGGAGCGCATTCAAGCTTGCAAAATCTACATGGGATGACAGCACAAAATCTGTTGACAAATTAAGGGACACACAAAAATACCTGTCGCAGCAAACAAAGGATTATTCTGATAAGGTTAAAATGCTGGAAGGTGAGCTGAAAGAGCTGACGGACGGTGTAGGGAAGAATACCGAGAAGATCGCTAAAAAGCGTGAACAGCTCGAAGCAACACAGAAAGCAACAGAAAATTACCGTCAGAAGTGTGAGAAACTGAAACAGGAAGTTGCAGAGCTGGAAAAGGATGAAACTAAGAACAGCGATGCAATACAGAAGAAAAAAGAGCAATTAGCCGCAGCAGAAAAAGGACTTGCAGATTATAGTTCAAAATCAGAAAAATGCGCGGAGCAGTTGGAAAAACTGGAAGCAGGAGAAGCAAGGAATGAAACTGCAATCCAGAAAAAGAAGGACCAGCTTAACAATGCAGAAGCCTCTTTGAACAATTATAAAAAGGGATTGGAGGAGGTAAATGATAAACTTAAAAGCGGTTCTGCCCAAATAGAGGAGTACGCAAAAAAGCTCACTGATTTGGGAGATAAGGCTACAAAGGCAGGGAAAAATCTGTCAAAAAAGGTGACAGCCCCTATTTTAGCAACAGGAACGGCGGCAATGGTAGCCTGGAATGAAATTGACGGTGCATATGACAATATTGCCACAGGGACCGGTGCACTGGGGGACAATCTTGCAAAGCTGAATGAAAGCTTTGACACTGTATATGGCCGGTTTCCAGCGGACGCAGAAGAGGTCTCTTCCGCGATCGCTGACGTAAATACGAGATTCGGATTTACGGGTGAAGCCTTAGAAGATTGTTCTGAAAAATTTCTGAAATTCTCAAAAATTAATAATATGGACGTATCCACTGCTGTACAAGACGTTTCGCGCTATATGGGAGATGCCAGTATAGATGCATCCGAATACGGGAATGTAATGGACCAGCTTACAGCCGCTTCACAGGCAAGCGGAATAGCAATGGATAGGTTGACAGAAAATCTTGCAAAATACGGTGCACCAATGCGTGCTTTAGGGTTTACAACCCAGGAATCTATTGCCATATTCTCACAATGGGAAAAAGCTGGCGTGAATACGGAAACCGCTTTTTCCGGAATGAAAAAATCAATTTCAAACTGGGCAGCAGCGGGAAAGGATGCAGGGGAGGAATTTAAGAAAACACTGGATGAAATTGCAGCGTGTCCAGATATTGCAAGTGCCACGACAAAGGCAATTGAAATATTTGGAACAAAGGCAGGGCCGGACCTTGCAGACGCTATCCAAGGAGGAAGGTTCAGTATTGAGGAGTTCATGCAAGTGATTGATAATTCCGGCGGGCAATTAGAGGGAACATGGGGTGAAATGTACGACGGAGCAGATGCGGCAAAAGTTGCAATGCAGAATTTAAAGCTTGCGGGGAAAGACCTTGCAGAAACAGCAATGCCAGCGATAGCGGATATTATGCAGATTGTTACAGAAAAGATAAGAGAATTCACAAACTGGTTCAACAGTTTGGATGATTCACAGAAAAAGACAATTATTACCGTTGCGGGTGTAGTTGCAGCAATTGGTCCATTACTTGTGATTATAGGAACAGTGATATCAAGTATTGGAAAAGTGGTTGGGGCAACAAAAACAGTAGGGACAGGAGTAAAATTGCTATGGGGAATCATGAAACTAAATCCGGTGGGTGCTGTTATAACAGCGGTTGGAGCATTGATAGGTATATTCGTAACCTTATATACAAAGTGTGAATGGTTCCGAGATGGTGTCAACAATATTTTTGATTCTGTAAAAAATGGAGTAAAAAAAGCGATTGATAAGATAAAAAGTATCTTTGATTTTAAATGGAAACTCCCGGAAATCAAGATGCCATCTTTCAGTATTAAAGGAAAATTTAGTCTTGTGCCGCCGTCTGTGCCCAAATTGAGTGTTAAATGGAATGCGGAGGGCGCTATCCTGAATAGACCAACCATATTTGGCATGGATAGGAACGGTAATATGCAGGGCGGAGGAGAAGCAGGAAAGGAAGCTGTGCTGCCTATTGAAAAGTTGAAACAGTACATACGTGAGGAAAATCAGTTGAACAATAAAGAACTGATAAGCCTTATGAAAGATGTATTTGAGGGGATCACATTGCTGGCGGAAAATAACATCTATATTGGTGATAAAAAGGTAATGGACATATTAACCGATCTGATAATGAAGAGGATAGACCAAAAACAGACCGGTAAAATGATGACAAAAGGGGTGATGGTATGAGTTGGACTGTAGAATTTAATAATACTGTCTGTACTGACATACGCCTGCAGCCTGTGGAGCGACCAACAATACCTGCACCAGAATATGACTACGAAGAAGTAGAAATAAAAGGCCGTGATGGAACCCTCCTCATTGACAACAAACGAAGAAAGCCGATAGAAATAGAACTGGAATTTAACTATATAGGAGCAGAAACAGAATGGGCGCAGATTTGGAGGGCAGCTAGAAAATGGTTGTCTGCTAAAAATGCGCCTTTAGTGTTCAGCGATGATCCGGATTATTATTACCGCGTCTCTTATGTAAAGTTAGAGGAAAACGTACGTGTCACGAAGCGGATCGGGAGATTCAAGACAAAATTTGTTTGTGATCCGTATATCTATCTGAAGGCCGGAAATGTAGAGTGGAAACAGGAATTTACTCCAGTGTATCTTTCTACTGCAGACGGGGACAAAATACTTGATGCAGGAGGAGATTTGGTTTTTTCTACATGTTTGTCAAAAACAATCCTAAATGCGTTTGATAGGTGCTGCCCTTTTTATCGGATCGTCGGAAAAGGCGTGTGTTCATTTTCAGTGAATGGAAATTGGATGCACGCTACAGTCGATGGGGAGATCATCATAGACACAGAGCGGGAAGTGGCATACAAGCCAGACGGTGAAAAGGCAAGCCGTAAGATCACAGGTGATTACGAACAATTACGGCTGGTTTCAGGAAAAAATGAACTTATGACCGGGAGTGCATTTGACTTTTATATTACACCGAGATGGAGGAGCGAATGATACAGATTTATGAAGCGGGAAACAAGGATTATAAAAAAAATGGTGATGCGGTTTTACACCCAATATCCTGTGAAGTAGAAGAAGTGCTGAAAGGCACATGGGAATTAACCCTGGAGAATCCGTCAGATAGGAATTTGAACCTGATAAAATCAGGAGCCGTGATAAAAGCAGACACCAATATAGGAGAAGGACAGTTATTCCGAATCCATGAACATGAAAAGTCAGATTCAGGAGTGACCGCAAAAGCATATCCCATCTTTTATGATTGTGGAAAAGAGGTTGCGATACTTGATAAACGGCCTACAAATAAAACCGGAAATGAAGCATTGCAGATTTTAACACAGGGAACACAGTATACTGCCGAGTCTGATATAAGGAGTTCAAGGACAGCGTATTTTATAAAAATGAATCTCTTGCAGGCCATAAACGGAGATGACGAAAACAGCTTTATCAACCGCTGGGGTGGAGAACCGATTTATAACAATTATCATGTGATCGTAAATAAACGTGCTGGTGGTGATTATGGGGCCAGAGTAGCATTTGGGTATAACCTGCAGGGTATCAAAGAGCATGTCAATTTCGACAACGTGATCACCAGGATCATCCCAGAAGCATATAACGGTTACATGCTGGAAGGGGATAAGCCATGGGTGGATAGTCCGAATATCAAAAAGTATCCCATTGTATATACAAAAGTTGTTCAGTACAGTGACATTAAACTGCAAGAGGACTGTACAGGAGAAGATGAAAAGGGTTTTGAGACACTGGAAGACCTGCAGGCCGCCCTTGTGGAACGTGCGAAGCAGGATTTTACAAATGGAGTTGATAAACCGGAAGTGTCATATGATATAGACTTTGTGCCGCTGGAAAATACAGTAGAGTACGAGGAGATCAAGGACCTTGTAAAGATAAACCTAGGAGACAGCATAGAGTGCGAAAATAAAAACATGGATATCGTGACAAAGGGCAGGGTGACGAGTCTGACATATGACTGTGTATTGCAAAGGATATCGGACCTGCATATCGGAGATATCGAGTCAAATTATTTTGACAAAATGACACTGGTAATGCAAGCTGCATCAAAAGCAATCACAGAAAATGGAGGACTGAAAGGTGAAAAAATAATAGGGATTATGAACGCTGCCATAACACAACTAAGAGCACAGAGTACAAGGGCGAAAAAGGCAGAAGTTGTGGCAATGATATGCGAAGATCTGGACCCGGAAAGCCCGGACTTTGGTGCTATGTGTATCGGAACAAAAGGGTTTATGATCGCGGCAGAGCGTACCGCAGATGGAAAAGACTGGGACTGGAGGACATTCGGGACCGGATACGGCTTTGTGGCTGATTGCATTATTGCGGGAATCCTTGCATCAAAAAATTATAACGAAGAGACAGGGCAGGGATTTTATATCAATCTGGATACCGGAGAAGTCTCAATGAATAACGCGCATTTTAAAGGTGAGATGGAATCCAAAAGAGATACATATGGATTGTACATGAATATCACACCGGGAGCAGTGAACCTCTTATCTGATTATAATGGAAAAAAAGTTAGTGTTTTTAGAATGAGTGCTGGTGCAGTATTGGACGAGGCGACCGGTGATCTGAGGGGGATAAGTCCATATATCACATTAGGACCTAAGAGCAGTTCTTTTGTGATACAGTTTTCGGACAGTATTTTGAATGCATGGAAGTTTGGAAAGACAGGAGCTAAGGACAGCGGCACCTACATACAGGGAACTAAAAGCGGACGGGCAGAATTTTCAGATGGGACATATCTGGAATTTGCAAATGGGTATTGCACAGGTGGAAACACCAAAAGCGGAGGCTTTTAGGAGGAAGAAAGATGGCACTTATCATAAGTAATGCTTATCTGTCACAGGCACAGATGAGGGACAATGCACAGTATATCGCGGACTACCTGATAAATGCAGGATGGACGCAGAATGCAATTGCCGGAATACTGGGCAATATGCAGAGGGAATCCACAATGAACCCTGGATTATGGGAATCCCTCATCTACGGCAATATGTCAGGAGGCTATGGCCTGGTGCAGTGGACACCGGCAACTGGTTACACATCATGGGCGGATGCCAGGGGATATCCCTGGGGAAACAATTATGGCAATGCAGAGTTATATTTCAAAGGGCAGTTGGAATGTATTTTATGGGAAGTGGCAAACAACCAGCAATGGATTGCCACTTCCTCTTTTAATTTCTCTTTTTCGGCTTTTACACAATCCACGCAATCCCCGGAATATTTAGCAGAGGCGTTCATGCGGAATTATGAGAGACCAGGAATACCGGAGCTGGAACAGAGGACACAGAATGCACGATATTGGTTTGAAAATCTTACATACGGAGAGAGCAAGATTGAGGATGTTGTGCAGCTTGTGTTAAGCCGTGTTGGGAAAAATACATATTCCCAGGATGGGGCACTGAGGGAACGTGTATTTGATGAACCCACAGGATATTCCGACTGTTCGTCATTGATGTGGAAGGCATTTGAGCGCGGGGCAGGTATACAGATTGGGACATGGACCGGGGACCAGATGGAGCACGGTGATCTGGTATGGCACAACCCCAATTATGAGGACGTGTTTTCATTGGACATGCAGCAGATTTCCGGAGCGAAGCGTGGGGATCTGGTGTTTTGGGGAACCAGTGATAATCCGGCTGCATCGACACATGTAGAGATGTATCTAGGTGATGACCAGTTCGTGGGCCATGGTTCGGGCATAGGACCACGGATCAAGACCGCCAGCGCATATACACACGACGGAAAACTGGTGGAGGTACGCAGATATCTGCAGGGAGTAGCCCCTCCGCCGCCAAAGGGTGTCTATCTTGTAAGGTGGATACCGGGAATCCATTGAAAGAGAAAGAAGGTGAAGGGATGATACAGCATATCATACCGGTATACTTCCTGCGGGATGGGATACAAGCAAGGATAGAAATGGTCCAGGGAGATTCTGGCCGGGAAGTTTTATTTTCGGCACAGGATATCGTGCTTTCAAGTGATATGTCAGCAAAAATATATATTGAGAAGCCCAGTGGCCTTTCCAGTTACCGTAATGCAGAGATACGGGACAATTCCGTATCTGTAAAGGCAACTACACAGATGCTTGCGGAAACAGGGACATGCCTGGGACAGATACAGATATACCGGGAAACTGAAAAGGTTACGAGCTTTCTTTTTCGTCTGGAAATAAAAAAATCAATTGTGAATGCGTCAGGAATAGAAAGCAAAGATGAGTTCACAATTTTAGAACAGACCATACAAGAGGCACTCACTGCCATAAAAGACGCAACCGACGCAAAGAATGCGGCAACGGATGCAGCGAAGAAAGCACTTCAGGCCGCGGAAACGGCGGATGCATCTACCAGCAATGCTGACTTAAAGGTGTTGGAGGCGCAGCGGGCCGCAGAGGACGCGACAGCGGCTGCAGGAAGAGCAGACACGGCGGCAGGAAATGCCGCCAAAGAAGCAAGGAAAGCAACAACTGCCGCGTCAAATGCAAATATAGTTTACGAAAAATTGAAGGATATCAGCGCCGAACAGATTAATGATGATATCACAGGAATTAAAACAGCATTGGCTAAAACGATCATAGCGGAGGGATAACATGGCAGTAAAAACAATGCAGGCCATCATAAATGGCCAGACCGTGATTTTGACAAAGAATAGTGAATCTGGAAAGTGGGAGGCAACGGTCACAGCCCCCGGCACATCCAGTTATAAGCAGTCGGGGCATTATTATGGAGTTACGGTCAAGGCAACGGATGAAGCCGGGAACGTAGCAACAAAGGATGCGTCGGACGCAACATTGGGTAATAACCTGCGCCTGGTAGTAAAAGAGAAGGTAGCACCGATCATCACGATTACAGCGCCGACAGCGGGTGCATATCTTGCAAACAATACACCAGATATCAAATTCACAGTTACAGATAACGATTCAGGCGTGAATCCGGATACAATTAAGATCACAATTGACAGTGGTGCCGCCATCACATCCGGTATTACAAAAACTGAGATTTCTGGTGGATATGAATGTACATATAAGTCGACCACAGCCCTTGCAGACGGCAGTCACACAATCAAGGTGGATGCAAGCGACTACGACGGAAATGCGGCTTCGCAGAAATCCGTAACATTTAAGATTGATACCGTACCGCCGACACTGAGCATTACCAGTCCTGTAAATGACCTGATCACAAATAAGGCAGCCTGCACCGTATCAGGTACGACAAATGATGTCACATCCAGCCCGTGTACTGTAACGGTAAAACTCAATAGTGGAGCTGCAGAGGCAGTCACAGTAAATGCAGATGGAACATTTAGTAAAGCTCTTACTTTGGCAAACGGCAGCAACACGATTACCATTGTTGCCACGGACAAAGCAGGAAAACAGACTACTGTTACCAGGACAGTTACTCTGGATACCACACCGCCATCTATTACAGATGTGACGATCACACCTAATCCGGTGGACGCTGGTAAGACATTCGTTATCAGTGTTACCGTAACGGACTGATATGGTAGCGCGTCTTGAAGGAAAGGTTGACGGAAAGGACGTGCTTTTTACAAAAAGTGACGGGGACGTGTGGGAGACCACAGTTCCCGTTGATATTGACGGGACATATATTGTAGAGCTTACAGCCTGGGACGAAGCAGGAAACTACTGCTTTATGACAAGGTGGCTGCTTACTTTTGACCCGTCAAGACTTTGCGTACATCTCATTCCCTGTCCGTATTGGGCAGAGGTATTACCGTCACCTTTTTATGCAGAATTATTACAACCAATATGCAACAGGAGGTGTTAAGGATGGCCCTGAAATGTGAAATGGATATGGGAGAGACCAGGATAATCCAGATAGGGATACACAGTATCCATGATGATCTGTTTAATATACTATCAGCAGAATATGAAATGTCCGAAAAATATACCGGGAATATCGTAGGCAGCGGACAGGCTGATATTGAGAAACATATTTTAAGGGCCATGGTCACGCCGCCAGAACCGGGAACATATCTTCTGAAATATATCTATCAGATTGGAATGGAAACGTTCGTGGAAGTGGTGGAGGTAAAGGTGAAATAATGGCGCTGATAAATATAAAAATTACAGATGTACAGATTACACCACAGACTGTTATGGTGTCCGGAACTTTTAAAATATCGGTCACGGTGGAAAACATAGTGCATCCGATTCTGAATACGGACGGAGGCATGTTATTGGATGCCGACGGGAATGTGTTGGAAGCAGCAAAATTTACCGCGGTAATGGAACAGGCTTACGAAGAGCTGGC